>MDTD01164454.1_pt1 | contig 86649 bp, 83 predicted proteins | sample 811221 | NCBI WGS metagenome assembly MDTD01 (sample SAMN05326646, study PRJNA326480) | marine metagenome | isolation source: seawater | place: Pacific Ocean: South West | collected 2011
CTCGGAGAACGTTCCGGAGTGCATCAGCAAGGGCACCTACGTCGACATGGTCGCCGGGATGGCCGGCGCCGCCGGCATCACCGGCACTCCGACGCTGCGGATCAACGGCGAGGATTACCAGTACAGCACCCCCGAGGCACTGGTCGCCAAGATCGAAGAGATCGTCGGTGACGTGCCCGGCCTCCAGGCGGCGCCGCCGGCGCAGGCGCCCACCCCGGCGTCATGACCGTCACCGCGGACCCGGTGGGGCAGGACGCCCCGTCCGGCGACCAGGCCGGCGGGGTCGCGGTTCCGCGCAGTAGCGCGCTGTGGGTGCTGATTGCCGGGTTCGTCGGGCTGGCGGCGGCGCTGACGCTGACGATCGAGAAGATCGAACTGCTCATCAACCCCGACTATGTGCCGACCTGCAGTATCAACCCGGTGCTGTCCTGCGGCTCGGTGATGATCACCCCGCAGGCGTCGCTGTTCGGCTTTCCCAATCCGCTCATCGGGATCGTGTCCTTTGCCGTGGTCCTCGTCACCGGTGTCCTGGCCGTTGCGCGGGTGCCCCTGCCCCGCTGGTACTGGGCGGGCCTGACCGTCGGCACCCTGGCGGGCACCGTCTTCGTGCACTGGCTGATCTTCCAGAGCCTCTACCGCATCGGCGCGCTGTGCCCGTACTGCATGGTGGTGTGGGCGGTGACCATCCCGCTTCTCGTGGTGACCGCAGGCATCGCGCTGGCGCCCCAGCGCAGCGGTTCACGCCTGGTCAGAACGCTGTACAGCTGGCGGTGGTCGGTCGTGACGCTGTGGTTCGCCGCGGTCGTGCTGCTGATCCTCGTCCGGTTCTGGAACTACTGGTCGACCCTTCTCTGACCTGCACGCGGCCGGTGCGGTTAGGGTGAACCGTGGCCGGTCAGAACTCCTCGATCTCCAAAGTCCTGGTAGCCAACCGCGGTGAGATCGCGATCCGTGCATTTCGCGCGGCCTACGAGATGGGCATCGACACCGTCGCGGTGTACCCCTACGAGGACCGCAACTCGCTGCACCGGTTGAAGGCCGACGAGTCGTATCAGATCGGCGAGACGGGCCATCCCGTCCGGGCCTATCTGTCGGTGTCGGAGATCATGCGGGTGGCCCTGGAAGCCGGGTGCGACGCCGTCTACCCCGGCTACGGATTCCTCTCGGAGAACCCGGAACTCGCCGCGGCCTGCGCGCAGGCCGGCATCACCTTCGTCGGCCCCAGCGCTGCAGTGCTGGAACTCACCGGCAACAAGGCCCGCGCCATCGCAGCCGCCCGGGATGCCGGTTTACCCGTGCTGGCGTCGTCGGAGCCGTCGGCATCGGTCGACGACCTGGTGGCAGCCGCCGAAGGCATGGAGTTCCCGCTGTTCGTCAAGGCCGTGTCGGGCGGCGGCGGGCGTGGCATGCGCCGGGTGGCCGATCGCGCCGCGCTGCCCGAAGCGGTGGAGGCCGCCAGCCGGGAAGCCGAATCGGCCTTCGGCGACCCGATGGTCTATCTCGAGCAGGCGGTGCTCAACCCCCGCCACATCGAGGTGCAGATCCTGGCCGACGCCGACGGCAACGTGATGCATCTGTTCGAGCGGGACTGCAGCGTGCAACGCCGCCACCAGAAGGTGATCGAGCTGGCCCCGGCGCCCAACCTGTCGGAGGAACTGCGCACCAGGATCTGCCAGGACGCCGTGGCGTTCGCCCGCCAGATCGACTACACCTGCGCCGGCACGGTCGAATTCCTGCTCGACGAGCGCGGGCACCACGTGTTCATCGAATGCAATCCGCGGATCCAGGTGGAGCACACCGTCACCGAGGAGATCACCGACGTCGACCTGGTCTCCAGCCAGCTACGGCTGGCATCGGGGGAGACGCTGGCGGATCTGGGCCTGTCCCAGGAGGGGATGCGGATCCGCGGGGCGGCCATGCAGTGCCGGATCACCACCGAGGACCCCACGAACGGCTTCCGTCCCGACACCGGCCGGATCACCGCCTACCGCTCACCGGGAGGCGCCGGTATCCGCCTGGACGGCGGGGCGGTACTCGGCGGCGAGATCGGCGCCCACTTCGACTCGATGCTGGTCAAACTCACCTGCCGGGGTCGCGACTTCGGCACGGCGGTCGCGCGGGCCCACCGCGCGCTGGCCGAGTTCCGCATCCGCGGGGTCTCGACGAACATCCCGTTCCTGCAGGCCGTCATCGACGACCCCGACTTCCGGGCCGGGCGGGTGACCACGTCGTTCATCGACGAACGGCCCTACCTGCTGACGGCGCGCTCCCCGGCAGACCGCGGCACCAAGATCCTGAACTACCTGGCCGACGTGACCGTCAACCAGCCGCACGGACCGCGGCCGTCGACGGTCTACCCGCACGACAAGCTGCCCCAGATCGACCTGGACGCGATGCCGCCGCGGGGCAGCAAACACCTGCTGACCGAGGTCGGTCCCGAGGCGTTCGCGCGCTGGATGCGGGAATCCAAGGCGATCGGGGTGACCGACACGACGTTCCGGGATGCGCACCAGTCGCTGCTGGCCACCCGGGTGCGCACGTCGGGGCTGCTGATGGTCGCGCCCTACATCGCGCGGATGACGCCGCAACTGCTGTCGATCGAGTGCTGGGGCGGGGCGACCTACGACGTCGCGCTGCGGTTCCTCAAAGAAGACCCGTGGGAGCGCTTGGCCGCGCTGCGCGAAGCCGTGCCCAACATCTGTCTGCAGATGCTGCTGCGCGGACGCAACACCGTCGGTTACACGCCCTATCCGGAATCGGTGACCCACGCCTTCGTGCAGGAGGCCACGGCGACGGGCATCGACATCTACCGGATCTTCGATGCACTCAACAACGTCGACTCGATGCGACCGGCGATCGATGCGGTGCGTGAGACCGGCACCGCGGTGGCCGAAGTGGCGATGTCGTACACCGGTGACCTGTCGGATCCGGGGGAGAATCTCTACACCCTGGACTACTACCTCAAACTCGCCGAGCAGATTGTCGACGCCGGCGCGCATGTGCTGGCGATCAAGGACATGGCGGGTCTGCTGCGCCCGCAGGCCGCCGCCGCGCTGGTCGGGGCACTGCGCAGCAGGTTCGACCTGCCGGTGCACGTGCACACCCACGACACCCCGGGCGGCCAGCTGGCGACCTATCTGGCGGCCTGGCAGGCCGGGGCGAACGCCGTCGACGGTGCCTCGGCGTCGCTGGCGGGGACCACCAGCCAGCCGGCGTTGAGTTCCATCGTGGCCGCGTCCGCACACACGGAGTACGACTCGGGGCTGTCGCTGTCGGCGGTCTGTGATCTGGAGCCGTACTGGGAGGCGCTGCGAAAGGTCTACGCGCCGTTCGAGTCCGGGCTGCCGGCACCGACCGGCCGGGTGTATCACCACGAGATCCCCGGCGGGCAGCTGTCGAATCTGCGTCAGCAAGCCATCGCGCTGGGTCTCGGTGACCGTTTCGAGGAGGTCGAGGCGGCGTACGCCGGGGCCGACCGGATCCTGGGCCGGCTGGTCAAGGTGACTCCATCGTCCAAGGTGGTCGGTGACCTGGCGTTGGCGCTCGTCGGCGCGGGCATCAGCGCCGACGAATTCGCCGCCGACCCTGCGCGTTTCGACATTCCTGATTCGGTGATCGGCTTCCTGCGCGGGGAGCTGGGTGACCCGCCCGGTGGCTGGCCGGAGCCGTTGCGCAGCAAGGCGCTGGCGGGTCGGGCGCCGGCCAAGCCGCAGGAAGAACTGTCCGCCGAGGACACCGAGGCGCTCAGCCAGTCCGGTCCGGTCCGTCAGGCCACGCTGAACCGGCTGCTGTTCCCCGGTCCGACAAAGGAATTCGAGGCCCACCGGGAGCTCTACGGAGACACCTCGAGCCTGTCGGCCAACCAGTTCTTCTACGGCCTGCGCCACGGCGACGAACATCGCGTCACCCTCGAACGCGGTGTCCAACTGCTCATCGGGCTGGAGGCGATCTCCGACCCCGACGAGCGGGGGATGCGCACCGTCATGTGCATCATCAACGGCCAGCTGCGCCCCGTCGTGGTGCGCGACCGCAGCATCGCCAGCGACGTCCCCGCCGCGGAAAAGGCCGACCGGGCCAACCCCGACCACGTCGCCGCTCCGTTCGCCGGGGTGGTCACGGTCAGCGTCACCGAGGGTGAGTCGGTGCAGGCGGGCCAGACCATCGCCACGATCGAGGCGATGAAGATGGAGGCCGCGATCACCGCTCCCAAGGCCGGTTCGGTCGCTCGGGTGGCCGTGTCGGCCACCGCCCAGGTCGAGGGCGGGGACCTGCTGGTGGTGGTCGACAGCGATGGGTCCACGAGCGACGCGCAGGCGGCGGCCGGGGGATCAGCCTGACCCGCATCGTGGCCGGCAGCCTCGGCGGGCGTCGCATCGCGGTGCCACAGCAGCGGTCCGGGCTGGGGACCCGGCCCACCACCGACCGGGTGCGGGAATCGCTGTTCAACATGCTGGCCGCGCGCATCGACTTCACCGGCATCGCGGTGCTCGACCTGTACGCCGGGTCCGGTGCGCTCGGTCTGGAGGCATTGTCGCGCGGCGCCGCCTCGGCGCTGTTCGTGGAGGCCGACGCCAGGGCGGCGGCGGTGATCGAACGCAACATCGCCGCGCTGGGGGTGAGCGGTGCGACGGTGCACCGGTCAGCCGTGGCCGCGGCGTTGCGCGCCGGGGCCGCCGCGCCGGTGGACCTGGTGCTGGCCGACCCGCCCTACGAGGTCGAAAACGCGCAGGTACTCGACATGCTGGCCGCGCTGGCGACCGGGCGGTGGATCGCCTCGGGCAGCGTGGTCGTCGTGGAGCGATCGGCGTCGGGACCCGAGATCGCCTGGCCCGACGGCTGGACACCGTGGCGGACGCGCCGCTACGGCGACACCCGTATCGAGTCCGCCCAACGGGACTGACGCGGCCCGTCGGGCACCCGGCCGGGGCGGATGCTGCCCTGCTAGCGTCGCAATCCATGAGCGGTGCGGTATGCCCGGGGTCCTTCGATCCGGTGACGCTGGGTCACATCGACATCTTCGAACGCGCCGCGGCGCAATTCGACGAGGTCGTCGTCGCGATCCTGATCAACCCCAACAAGAAGGGGATGTTCAGCGTCGACGAGCGCATCGCGCTGATCGAGGAGTCGACGACCCATCTGCCGAACCTGCGCGTCGAATCGGGGCAGGGGCTCGTCGTCGACTTCGTCAAAGACCGCGGGTTGACCGCCATCGTCAAAGGCCTGCGTACCGGCACCGACTTCGAGTACGAGCTGCAGATGGCGCAGATGAACAAGCACATCGCCGGTGTGGACACCTTCTTCGTCGCGACCACGCCGCGCTACTCGTTTGTGTCGTCGTCGTTGGCCAAGGAGGTTGCCTCGCTCGGCGGTGACGTCACCGAGTTGCTACCGGCGCCGGTCAACGCCCGCCTGCGCGACAAGTTGGCCGACCGCTCCTGAACCGGCGCAGCCGGTGGTCGCGCCGTCCGCCCCGGAGTTGACATAATGGGCGTCACCAGCAATTCACTACGACACACCGGCGCCGGTAGCTGAGTCACAGACGTAACACCAGGCACACTGGTCACTGTCAAACTACGCCTGGAGGGTGTCGCCGTGTACCGAGTTTTTGAAGCGCTCGATGAATTGGGTGCAATCGTCGAAGAAGCGCGCGGCGTGCCGATGACGGCCGGATGTGTGGTGCCGCGCGGTGATGTCCTCGAGTTGATCGACGACATCAAGGACGCCATCCCGGGTGAGCTCGACGACGCGCAGGACGTGCTCGACGCGCGCGACGGGTTGCTGCGCGAGGCCAAGGATCACGCCGAGTCGACCGTGTCGACGGCCAACGCCGAAGCCGACTCGATGGTCAACCACGCCCGCGCCGAAGCCGACCGGTTGCTCTCCGACGCCAAGGCGCAGGCTGACCGGATGGTCGCCGAGGCGCGCCAGCACAGCGAACGCATGGTCGGTGAGGCCCGCGATGAGGCGGCGCGTATCGCGGCCACCGCAAAGCGGGAGTACGAGGCCAGCGTCGGGCGGGCGAAGTCCGAGGCCGACCGGCTCATCGAAAGCGGCAATCTCGCCTACGAGAAGGCTGTTCAGGAGGGCATCAAGGAACAGCAGCGGCTCGTGGCGCAGACCGAGATCGTCGCCACCGCCAACGCCGAGGCCACCCGGATGATCGACTCGGCGCACGCCGAAGCCGACCGGCTGCGCGGCGAGTGCGACATCTACGTCGACAGCAAACTCGCCGAGTTCGAGGACTTCCTCAACGGCACGTTGCGGTCGGTGGGCCGGGGCCGGCACCAGTTGCGCACCGCTGCGGGCACCCACGATTACGCGGCTCGCTGACCGGTCCGCAGCCCCGACCACGAGCACGCGATCGTTAGCCGGATTCCGGCCCGTACGATACGTGCATGGCGACGCATGCAAAGGCAGCGGCGCACCGCGGGTCACGGTCGCCCCTCGTGATCGACATCTCCCGGCTCGGTAGGCGCCCCGGTTCGATGATGACCGTCGAGACGACGGTGCCCAGTCCGGTGCGGATCGGCGTGGAGTTGATCGCCGTCGACGAGGGCGCACCCCTGGATCTGAACCTGCGGCTGGAGTCGGTGTCAGAGGGGGTTCTGGTCACCGGCACGGTGTCCGCGCCGACGTCGGGGGAGTGCGCGCGGTGCCTGAACCCGCTCAGCGGTGACGTGGAGATCGACCTCACCGAGCTGTTCGCCTACCCCGAAAGCACGACCGACGAGACCACCGACGACGACGAGGTCGCCCGTGTCAGCCGCGTCCGCGGCGCCGAGTCCGTGGACCTGGAGCAACCGATCATCGATGCGATCGGACTGGTACTGCCGTTCTCGCCGGTGTGCGGCGACGACTGCGCCGGGCTGTGCCCCGACTGCGGCGTGCCGCTGGCCGACGCCGAACCTGGCCACCAGCACGAGAAGATCGATCCGCGCTGGGCCAAACTGGCCGAACTCCGCGACCAGACGGCAGGTGGAACGCGGGAGCCCAGCGGGGACGAGCAGTGACGCCGGACCGTGCGCCTCTGCTCGCGGCGCTCGGCGTCGACCTGCCCGAGGAGTTGCTGACGATCGCGCTGACGCATCGCAGTTATTCCTACGAAAACGGTGGCCTGCCCACCAACGAACGCCTCGAGTTCCTCGGCGACTCGGTGCTCGGCCTGACGATCACCGAGGAGCTCTACCACCGTCATCCCGACCGATCCGAGGGCGATCTCGCCAAGCTGCGAGCCAGCATCGTCAACACGCACGCACTCGCGGATGTCGGCCGCGCGCTGCCGCCCGACGGGCTCGGCTCCTACCTGCTGCTGGGCAAGGGTGAGGAGAACTCCGGCGGCGCGGACAAGTCCAGCATCCTCGCCGACGGTGTCGAATCTCTTTTGGGCGCAGTGTATTTGGAGCACGGCGCGAGCATCGCGCGCAAGGTCATCCTCAAGTTGTTCGGAGACCTGCTGGACACCGCGCCGACGCTGGGCGCCGGTCTGGACTGGAAGAGCAGCCTGCAGGAGCTGACCGCGTCGCGAGGGCTGGGCGCGCCGACCTACCTGGTGAGCTCCACCGGACCGGACCACGACAAGGAGTTCACCGCAGTGGTGGTCATCGCCGGGGTGGAGTACGGCAGGGGTGTAGGACGGACCAAGAAGGAGGCCGAGCTGCGCGCTGCTGCCGCGGCGTGGAACGCACTGAACCCTGATGCCTGAGCTCCCCGAGGTCGAGGTCGTTCGGCGCGGGCTGGCTGCGCACGTCACCGGCAAGACCATCACCGCGGTGCGGGTGCATCACCCTCGGGCGGTGCGCCGCCACGAGGCTGGGCCGGCCGACCTGACCGCCCGGTTGCTCGGTAGTCGCATCAGCGGCACGGGCCGGCGGGGCAAGTATCTGTGGCTGACCCTCGACGAGGGGCCCGATGAGCCGCTTGCGCGAAGAGAAACTGATTCCGCTCTGGTGGTGCATCTGGGTATGAGCGGGCAGATGCTGCTGGGATCGACACCCAGCACTGGTGCGACTGACCCGCCCCGTGAGCCCAACGAGAACCACCTGCGCATCGCGGCGCTGCTCGACGACGGGACGACCGTGAGTTTCGTCGACCAACGGACTTTCGGCGGATGGATGGTCACCGAGCTGGTCGATGTCGACGGCGCGCAGGTGCCCGAGCCGGTCGCCCACATCGCCCGGGATCCTCTGGACCCTGGGTTCGACCGAGACGCCGTGGTGAATGTGTTGCGGCACAAGAACTCCGAGATCAAACGTCAGCTGCTGGACCAAACCGTCGTCTCCGGTATCGGCAACATCTACGCCGACGAGGCGCTGTGGCGCGCCAAGGTCAACCCGACCAGGCTGGCGTCGGGTCTGTCGCGACGGAAGCTGGCCGAACTGCTCGATGCCGCAACCGCGGTGATGTCCGACGCGCTGGGTCAGGGCGGGACATCGTTCGACTCGCTCTACGTGAACGTCAACGGTGAGTCGGGCTACTTCGACCGGTCGCTCGACGCGTACGGCCGGGACGGGCAGCCGTGCCGGCGATGCGGCGCGGTGATGCGCCGGGAGAAGTTCATGAACCGCTCGTCGTGCTACTGCCCGCGGTGTCAGCCTCGTCCCCGAGCCCGCTGATCTTGCCCATTGCCCGTCGAACCGAGGTTTCGGGTCGTCGTCTGCGCCAGAATCGCGACCGGGAATCTCCGTCCGGAGATCGTTGTAGAAAGAGAACATGACCGAACTATGGGTTGAGCGCACCGGGGTGCGGCGTTACACCGGCCGCAGCTCGAGGGGCGCGGAGGTGTTCATCGGGTCCGAGGATGTCGAGGGCGTCTTCACCCCCGGCGAGCTGCTCAAGATCGCGCTCGCCGGGTGCAGCGGGCTGTCCAGCGACCAACCGCTCCGCCGCCGACTCGGCGACGACTACCCGGCCACCATCCGGGTATCCGGGCCGGCGGACCGCGAGCAGGAGCGCTACCCGCTGCTCGAGGAGTCGTTGGAGCTCGACTTGTCGGGGCTCTCGGCCGACGACCTGACCCGGCTGCTCACCGTCGTCGAACGCGCCGTCGACCAGGTGTGCACGGTGGGGCGCACGTTAAAGACTGGCACCAAAGTGAATTTTGAGGTGAAAGATGTTGGGGGAAAGTGACGTCCGGCTCACCGCCTGGGTGCACGGATATGTGCAGGGCGTGGGTTTCCGCTGGTGGACGCGCTCCAAAGCCCTGGAGTTGGGCCTGACGGGGTTCGCGGCGAACAAACCCGACGGTCGCGTCCAGGTGGTTGCGCAGGGGTCGAAGAATGCCTGTGAACAGCTGCTCGGCGCTCTGGAGGGTGCAGACACGCCGGGAAAGGTGGACAAGGTGATCGCGAACTGGTCGGAACCGGCCGACGCGTTCACCGGCTTCACCGAGCGCTGACCTCCGCGACGGTAGGGTGGCACGTCATGCATCTGAAGAGTCTGACGCTGAAGGGCTTCAAGTCCTTCGCCTCGCCGACGACTCTGCGCTTCGAACCCGGCATCACCTGCGTCGTCGGTCCCAACGGGTCAGGCAAGTCCAACGTCGTCGACGCGCTGACCTGGGTGATGGGTGAACAAGGCGCCAAGACCTTGCGCGGCGGCAAGATGGAGGACGTCATCTTCGCCGGGACCTCCTCGCGAGCCCCGCTGGGGCGGGCCGAGGTCACGCTGACGATCGACAACTCCGACAACGCGCTGCCGATCGACTACTCCGAGGTCTCGATCACCCGCCGGATGTTCCGTGACGGTGCCGGTGAATACGAGATCAACGGCAGCAGTTGCCGTTTGATGGATGTGCAGGAGTTGCTGTCCGACTCGGGTATCGGGCGCGAAATGCACGTCATCGTCGGTCAGGGCAAGCTCTCGGAGATCCTCGAGTCGCGTCCCGAGGACCGGCGCGCCTTCATCGAGGAGGCCGCCGGAGTGCTCAAACACCGCAAACGCAAGGAAAAAGCGGTGCGCAAGCTCGACTCGATGCAGGCGAACCTGGCCCGCCTCACCGACCTGACCACCGAGCTGCGACGTCAGCTCAAACCGCTGGGTCGGCAGGCCGAGATGGCACGGCGCGCCCAGACCATCCAGGCCGACCTGCGCGACGCGAGGCTGCGGTTGGCCGCCGATGACCTGGTCACCCGCAGGGCAGAGTTCGACAACACGAATCAGACCGAGACGACGCTGCGCCGCGAGCATGACGAGCTCAGCGCACGGCTGGCTACGGCCACCGCCGAGCTGGAGGCGCACGAGAGTGCCGTCGGTGACCTCAGCGAGCGCGCTGACGCCGCTCAGCAGCGCTGGTTTCGGCTCTCGGCGCTGGCCGAGCGGGTCAGCGCGACCGTCCGGATCGCCAGTGAGCGAGCCCAGCATCTGGATGCCGAACCCGAGATCTCCGGCGGTCCTGACCCCGACGAGTTGGAGGCCCAGGCCGACGAAGTCGCCGAACGCGAACGCCAGCTACTCGAGGAACTGGCGGAATCCCGCGAACGTCTCGACGCGGCGCGCGCCGAGCTCGCCGAACGTGAGCAGGTCGCGGCTGAAGCGGAACGGGCGCACCTGGCCGCGGCCCGCGCCGAAGCCGACCGTCGCGAGGGCCTGGCCCGACTGTCGGGGCAGGTCGACACGATGCGCACCCGCGTCGAGTCCATCGACGAGACGGTCGCCCGGCTGAGCACCGCGATCGACGACGCGGCTGCGCGCGCCCAGCAGACCCAGGCCGAGTTCGAGACCGTGCAGAGCCGCGTCGGCGAACTCGACGCCGGGGAGGTCGGCCTCGACGAACACCACGACCGCACGGTGACGGCGTTGCGGTTGGCCGACGAACGGGTGGCCGAACTGCAGGCCGCCGAACGCGCCGCAGAGCGTCAGGTCGCCTCGTTGCAGGCCCGTATCGATGCGTTGTCCGTGGGCCTCGAGCGCAAGGACGGCGCCGCTTGGCTACAGGAAAACCACAGGGGCGCAGGACTTCTCGGGTCGATCGCGGGTCTGGTCAAGGTGCGGGCCGGGCATGAAGCCGCCGTGGCTGCCGTGTTGGGCGCCGCTGCGGACGCGCTGGCCGCGCAGGACTCGCGGGCGGCCGGCGACGCGCTGGCCGCCCTCAAGGAAGCCGACGGCGGGCGGGCGGCCATCGTGCTGGGCGACTGGCCCGTTCCGGCCGCCCCGACGCCTGGCCCGCTGCCCGGCGGTGCGGTCTGGGCTGCCGATGTGGTCGACGTCGATCCCAGCGTGCGCAGTGCGGTGACGGCGATGATCGCCGGGGTGGCGGTCGTCACTGATCTCGCGGCCGCACTCGATCTCGTTGCCGCCCAACCTGAATTGCGCGCGGTGACCGCCGACGGTGATCTGGTCGGCGGCGGTTGGGTCAACGGCGGCTCCGACCGGCGGCCCAGCACGCTGGAGATCGCCTCCGAGGTCGACAAGGCGCGCGCGGAGTTGACCGACGCCGAACGCCAGACCGGCGAGTTGTCGGCCGCTCTGGCCGGGGCGTTGGCCGAACAGACCGCGCGCCAGGACGCCGCGGAGCAGGCGCTGGCTGCCCTCAACGAATCGGACGCGGCGATCTCGGCGATCTACGAACAGCTGGGTCGATTGGGTCAGGACGCCCGCGCGGCCGACGACGAGTGGCAGCGGCTGATCAAACAGCGCGACGAACTCGAGGCCGGTCGCACCCGGACCGTCGACGAACTCAGTGCGCTCGAGGCGCGTCTGCACAATGCGCAGCAGGAGCCGATGTTCGAGGTGGCACCGGTCGACCGCGAAGAGTCCACCGCGGCCGCCGAAGCTGCGCGCTCGGCCGAGGTGGAAGCCCGGCTGACGGTGCGCACGGCCGAAGAGCGAGCCAACGCTGTTCGTGGAAGAGCGGATTCGCTGCGTCGCGCCGCCGCCGCCGAGCGGGAGGCCCGGGTGCGGGCCGCGCGGGCCAGGGAGGCGCGGGTACATGCGGCGGCGATGGCCGCCGCGGTCGCCGAATCCGGGCGGGCGGTTGCCGAGCGGTTGAGCCAAGCGGTGGCGGTGGCGTCGCGGATTCGCGACGAGGTCGCCGCCGAGCGGCAGACCCGGGCGGCGGCACTGGGCCGGGCGCGCGACGAAGTCGGTGAGCTGTCCACCCGGATCGCCGCGCTGACCGATTCCCTGCACCGTGACGAGGTGGCCAAAGCACAAGCGGCGCTGCGCATCGAGCAGCTCGAGGAGCAGGTGCTCGAGCAGTTCGGCATGGCGGCCGCCGACCTCGTCGCCGAGTACGGGCCGACGGTGCCGTTGCCGCCGTCGGAGTTGGAGATGGCCGAGTACGAGCAGGCCAAGGAGCGCGGCGAGCCTGTCACCGCGCCGGCCCCGATGCCCTATGACCGGCCCACCCAGGAGCGGCGCGCCAAGCGCGCCGAGCGTGAGTTGAACCAACTGGGCCGGGTCAACCCGCTGGCGTTGGAGGAGTTCGCCGCGTTGGAGGAGCGGTACAACTTCCTGTCCACCCAACTCGAGGACGTCAAGGCCGCGCGCAAAGACCTGCTCGACGTGATCTCCGATGTCGACGGCCGGATCCTGCAGGTGTTCACCGACGCCTACGCCGACGTCGAGCGCGAGTTCGCCCAGGTCTTCTCGACGCTGTTCCCCGGTGGGGAGGGCAGGCTGCTGCTCACCGATCCGAGCGACATGCTGACCACGGGAATCGAGGTCGAAGCGCGGCCGCCGGGCAAGAAGATCAAGCGGCTGTCGCTGCTGTCGGGCGGCGAGAAGTCCCTGACTGCCGTCGCGATGCTGGTCGCGATCTTCCGGGCGCGCCCGTCCCCCTTCTACGTCATGGACGAGGTCGAGGCGGCGCTCGACGACGTCAACCTGCGCCGGCTGATCAGCCTGTTCGAGCAGCTCCGGGAGCGCTCGCAGCTGATCGTGATCACCCACCAGAAGCCCACGATGGAGGTGGCCGACGCGCTGTACGGCGTGTCGATGCGCGGGGACGGCATCACGACGGTGATCTCGCAGCGCATGCGCGGCCAGGAACTGGTCAGCAGCCGGACCTGAGGCTCAGCGGGCGGCGCAGACGCCTCTGCGCCGCAGCGCTGTCAGGTCGGCCGCGCCGCACCCGCGCAGGCAGATCCGCAATTCGTGCAGGAAGCATTGCAGCCAGGCGACGACCGCGTCGACGGACTCGATGGCCGGCGCCAGCAGCGGTCGCGCCACGGCGACCATCTCGGCGCCCATCGCGAGCGCCTTGGCCGCATCCATGCCCGTCCGGATACCGCCCGAAGCGATCAGCGCCATGTCAGGGAGCATCTCGCGCACCTCGGACAGCGCCTGCGCGGTCGGGATGCCCCATTCGGCCAGCGCCGGATAGCGCACCTCGCCGTACCGGACGAACTGTTCGATGCGTGCCCATGACGTGCCCCCGGCGCCGGCGACGTCGACCGCGGCGAGCGGGCAGTCGACGAGTTCGGCCGCCGCTGCCGCACCGATCCCGTGGCCGACCTCCTTGAGCACGACGGGATAGCCGATCGCCTCGACCACCTCACGCAACCGCCCGATCGAGCCGGAGAAGTCGGTGTCGCCCTCGTGCTGCATGGCTTCCTGCAGCGGATTGGTGTGTACCGCCACCGCGTCGGCGCCGACCTCGGCCAGCGCGTCGGTGAGGCCGGGCACCAGTTCCGGGCCGAGCTGGGCCAGCCCGATGTTGCCGATGACGGGGATGTCGGGTGCCGTGCCGCGTACGTCGAAGCTCACCGCGGTGGCCGGGTCGTCGATCATCACCCGCTGGGATCCCAGCATCATCCCGATACCCAGCTCCTGAGCTGCGGCGGCCAGGTTGCGGTTGATGATGCCGGACAGCTCTGCCCCGCCCGTCATCGCGCCGATCAGGACCGGAGCGCGTAGCCGGGCACCGAGGAACTCCGTGCTCAGATCCACACTGTTCAGGTCGGTCTGGGTCAGCGCGTTGTAGGGCAGCCGGTAGCGCTCCAGGCCGGTGCTAACGGACTGGTAGTCCACCTCTTCGGTCAAGCAGACGTCGATGTGCCTGCGCTTGCGGTGTGCCGCGGTGAACGTGGGGTCGGGCGTCATCGTTCAGGCCCCCTGCGACAATGGCGTGGTGTCTGAGGGTCTCTGGATCGCGATAGCGGTCATCGCCGTTCTGCTGGTTGCTGCGCTCGTGGTCGGATTGCTGCGGTACCGCAAGCGGCGGATCAGCCTCGCCCGTCCAGACACTGCCACTCCTGTTGATCGCTCGGGCGGCTACACCGCCTCGTCGGGCATCACGTTCAGTCAGGCCACTCCGACCGTGACTCCGCCGGAGGTGAAGCCGCCGAGCCGGCCGGAGCCGGCGCCGCCGAGCCGGCCGGACACCGCCCCGCCGCAGCCTGAGCGCATCGACACCACCGGGCTACCCGCCGTCGGCGATGATGCCACCATCCCGCGGGACGCGCCGAAGCGTCCGATCGCCGATGTCACCCTTCCCGAGCCGACCGCGCCGCCGGTCGAGAGGCCCGCGCCCCCGGCGGAGACACCCCCGCCGGTTGCCCCGGCTGAAGCGGCTGCGCCTGAGGCCCCCGCCCCTGAGGAGATTCCGACCGGCGCCGAGGCGCCGGACATCGAGGCCATCGCGCCGCCGGAGGGCCGTCTGGATCGACTGCGCGGCCGGCTGGCCAAGTCGCAGAACACCCTCGGTCGCAGCATGCTCGGCCTGCTCGGCGGCGGCGATCTCGACGAGGAGTCCTGGGAGGAGATCGAGGACACCCTGCTGATTGCCGACCTCGGCCCGGTCGTGACCGAATCGGTGGTGGCGGCGTTGCGCGCCAAGATGGCGAGCAGCCAGGTGCGCACCGAGGCCGACGCCCGCGCCGTGCTGCGCGACGTGCTGATCACCGAACTGCAACCCGACCTCGATCGCTCCATCCGAGCGCTGCCGCACGACGACAAGCCCTCGGTCCTGCTGGTCGTCGGCGTCAACGGAACGGGCAAGACCACCACCGTCGGCAAGTTGGCCCGCGTCCTGGTCGCCGACGGCAGGCGGGTGGTCCTCGGGGCCGCCGACACGTTCCGCGCCGCCGCCGCCGACCAGTTGCAGGCCTGGGCGTCGCGGGTCGGCGCACAGGTGGTCCGCGGCGCGGAGGGCGCCGACCCGGCCTCGGTGGCGTTCGACGCCGTCGACACGGGCATCAGCTCCGGTGCCGACGTCGTCGTGGTCGACACGGCCGGACGGCTGCACACCAAGAGCGGCTTGATGGACGAGTTGGGCAAGGTGAAGAGGGTGGTGGGTCGCCGGGCGGCGGTCGATGAAGTGCTGCTGGTGCTCGACGCCACGATCGGCCAGAACAGCCTGCCGCAGGCCAGGGTGTTCGCTGAAGTCGTCGACATCACCGGTGTCGTGCTGACCAAGCTGGACGGTACGGCCAAAGGCGGCATCGTGTTCCGCGTCCAGCAGGAGTTGGGTGTGCCGGTCAAACTCGTCGGACTCGGCGAAGGGCCCGACGACCTCGCGCCGTTCGAACCCTCGGCCTTCGTCGACGCGCTGCTCGGCTGACCGTCCTTCGCGGCGCCACGCCGCAATACCGGGGACGAAAATTGTTCCACGGCGCGACCTTTTTTGCTGAACGTGCCTGGTGAAACCTGAGCGTAACCGGATGTGTGAACCCGTTCACGTAGCCGAAACACGAACGAATCACGGGTGAAACGCGCGCACAAGAGTCTCTTCGGGAGGCCGATCATGTCGGCTCACGTCCCAAGGAGGTTCAAACAAAGTGGTTTTTGGCTTGCATGACGTGGCCCTAGCCATACCAGATGATCAGTTCCTGCCGTTCGGTGAAGGCGGCCTGAGCGCGGGCGATACGGCGTGGATCATCACCGCCGCTGCGCTGGTGTTGTTCATGACCCCCGGCCTCGCCTTCTTCTACGGCGGGCTGTCGCGGCAGAAGTCCGTCCTGAACATGATGATGATGTCGTTCGGCTCCATGGGTGTCGTCAGCGTCATCTACGTGTTGTGGGGCTACTCGATGTCCTTCTCCTCCGCGCACGTGGGCGGAGGAAACTACCTGGGCCTGTTCGACAATCCCTTTGCGTTGTTCGGGGTGAACCAGCTCACCGAGACCCGCGAGATCGACGGGGTCGACACCTTCGTGCTGGGTGGATTCGGCACCGTGCCCGCCATCGTGTGGGTGGCCTTCCAGCTGACATTCGCCGTCATCACCGTCGCCCTGATCAGCGGCGCGGTGGCTGAGCGGATGAAGTTCGGCACCTGGCTGCTGTTCGGCGGCATCTGGGTCACCCTTGTGTACTTCCCACTGTCCCACATGGTTTGGGGCGGCGGCCTGCTCTCGGGTGCTGAGGGCGGCATCGCTGCAATGATGTTCGGCACCGACGAGGAAGGTGGCGCCAACGTAGCGCCCATCGACTTCGCCGGCGGCACCGTGGTCCACATCAACGCCGGTATGGCCGCACTGGTACTGGCGCTGCTCCTCGGAAAGCGCAGCGGCTTCGGCAAGTCCGCCTTCCGTCCGCACAACGTCCCGTTCGTGCTGTTGGGCGCGGCGATTCTGTGGTTCGGCTGGTTCGGCTTCAACGTCGGCTCCGAAGGCGCCGCAGACGTGCTCGCCGGTCTGGTGTGGGTCAACACCACCGCGGCGACCGCGGCCGCCATGCTGGCCTGGTTGCTGGTGGAGAAGATCCGGGACGGCCACGCCACCAGCGTCGGCGCCGCGTCGGGTATCGTCGCCGGTCTGGTCGCGATCACCCCGGCGTGCGGTAACTTGACCCCGATCTGGTCGATCGTGGTCGGCGCGATCGCGGGTGTGCTCTCGGCGCTGGCGATCGGACTGAAGTACAAGTTCGGTTACGACGACTCCCTCGACGTGGTCGGTGTTCACCTGGTCGCAGGCCTGTGGGGAACCATCTCGCTCGGCTTCTTCGCAACCGACGCCGGCCTGTTCGTCGGCGGCGGCTTCGAGCAGCTCGTCGTGCAGTTCGTCATCGCGCTGGTGGCCGTGATCTTCACCGCGGTCATGACCCTCATCATCGCCTTCATCGTCAAGCCACTGGGCTGGCGGGTGTCCAAGGAAGACGAGGACACTGGTATCGATGAAACCGAACATGCCGAAACGGCTTACGAGCTCGCCTGATCGGCGACAATTTCATCGGAAGGGATCAACTACATGAAGCTGATTACTGCGATCGTCAAGCCGTTCACTCTCGAGGACGTCAAGACTGGTCTCGAGCAGACGGGTATCCTCGGAATGACCGTGAGCGAGGTTCAGGGTTACGGTCGCCAGAAGGGCCACACCGAGGTGTACCGCGGTGCCGAGTACTCCGTCGATTTCGTGCCGAAGGTGCGGGTCGAGGTCGTCGTGGACGACGCCGCCGTCGACAAGGTCGTGGACGTGATCGTCCAGGCTGCCCGTACCGGGAAGATCGGCGATGGCAAGGTCTGGGTGAGCCCGGTCGAGACCGTGGTCCGAGTCCGCACCGGTGAGCGGGGGGCCGACGCCCTGTAATCGCCGATCCATCTGAGGACGTCGTCTCCCGGCTCTGCGCCGTGTGAGCGCTGGATCGTTAAGTGCCGGGAGGACAACAAGTCATGACAGAGCGGAAAGCAGACCCCGCCGCCGGAGCGCCCCGATGGGTGCGCCCGGCGGCGGGTTCGTCTCGGCCGGCGACCGATCTGGCAGCGGCCGCAGAGCAGCTGCTGGTGGGCGGCTCTCGCCAGCTCGAGTCGGCCGCCCTTCGCGATGCCCTGCTCGATCTGTACGACTTCTGGCTGACCACAAAAGCCACCGAGATCGGCATCACCGCGAGCAGCGGGTTCGCGATCGTCGCCACCGGCGGGCTCGGCCGCGGCGAGTTGTTGCCGTACTCGGATCTCGACCTGATGCTGGTGCACGACGACATGCCCACCGACATCGTCGCCGAGGTCGCTGAGCTGTTGTGGTACCCCCTGTGGGACGCCAACATCCGCATCGACCACAGCGTGCGGACCGTCGAGCAGGCGCTCACTGTCGCCGGGGAGGACATGTCGGCCGGGTTGGCGATGCTCGAAGCACGGCACATCGCCGGTGACCCCGACTTGTCGGCGATGCTGATCGGGGGTGCGCGCAGGCAGTGGCGCACCGGGATCGCCTCGCGGTTCGACGAACTGGTCGAGCACACCAGGGCGCGTTGGGAACGCAGCGGTCAGATCGCCCACCGTGCGGAACCCGACCTCAAGTGCGGCAGGGGAGGACTGCGCGACGTCCAACTGCTCAACGCGCTGGCCATTGCCCAGCTCGCTGATGTCTATCCCTCCCGCTCGCTGGTCTCGCCGACTGAAACCCTTGGCGACGCGCATCTTTCGCTTCTCAATGTGCGGACCGAACTGCACCGGGTGGCGGGCAAAGGCCGCGAACTGCTGCTCGCCCAGTATGCCGACGAGATCGGCGCCGCACTGCGCATCGGCGATCGATTCGACCTGGCGCGCATGCTCTCCGACGCCGCACGCACTGTCAGCTACTACGTTGACGCCGGAATCCGAACCGCTGCCAATGCATTGCCCCGCCGCGGGCTGGCCGCACTGCGCAGACCGGTGCGCCGTCCGCTCGACGAGGGCGTGATCGAGTTCAACGGCGAGGTGATCCTCGCCCGCGACGCACGTCCCGAGCGTGATCCCGGACTCATTCTGCGGGTCGCCGCCGCGTCGGCGACAACCGGTCTGCCGATGGCTTCCTCCACGCTGAGCCGACTCGTCGAGACTGCGCCGGAGCTGCGCACCCCATGGCCCCGTCAGGCACTCAAGGACTTGCTCGTGATGCTCGCCGCCGGTCCGTCCGCGGTGGGGACCATCGAGGCACTCGACCGGACCGGGCTGTGGGGCAGATTGTTCCCCGAGTGGGGGGCGGTGCGCGATCTGCCGCCCCGCGACGTGGTGCACATCTGGACGGTCGATCGTCACCTCGTCGAAACAGTATCTCGGGCAAGCGCCTTCACGACCCGGGTGGCCCGGCCGGATCTCCTGGTCCTCGGCGCGCTGGTGCACGACATCGGCAAGGGGCGCGGCGGCGACCACAGCATCATCGGCGCGGAGCTGGCCACCCAGATCGGAAATCGGTTGGGGTTGTGGCCCTCGGACATCGACATCCTCGCCAAAGTGGTGCGCCACCACCTGCTGCTGGCCCACACCGCGACCCGGCGAGACCTCCAGGACCCCAACACCATCGCCTCCGTGGTGGACGCCCTCGGCGGCGATCTGGTGGTGCTGGAGCTGCTGCATGTTCTGGCCGAGGCCGACTCGCTGGCCACCGGTCCGGGGGTGTGGGGCGACTGGAAGGCCTCGTTGATCGGCGACCTGGTGCGTCGGTGTCGGCTGGCGATGGCCGGTGAGCCGCTGCCGCAACCAGATCCGGTGGATCCGCGGTTCATGTCGCTCGCTGCGCAGCACAAAGTCCATGTCGAACTCACCCCGGCCGACACCCCACACATCTTCAACGTCACGATGATCGCCCCTGATCGGCGAGGGCTGCTGTCGAAGGCGGCGGGGGTGCTGGCGCTGAACTCGTTGCGGGTGCACTCGGCGTCGGTCAACGGCCACCAGGGCGCCGCGATCAACACGTTCGTCGTCTCACCGCGCTTCGGTGCCCCGCCGGCAGCGGAGCTGCTGCGTCAACAACTGATCCTCGCCCTCGAGGGTGACCTGGACGTGGTCCGAGCGCTCGAGCAGAAGGAAGCCGACAGCGCGGGCCCGGGCCGGGCAGGAGAAGTGCGTGCCGCGGTGCCGATCAACGCGCCGGCGGCGCCACCGCGTGTGCTCTGGCACCACAGCGAAGGCACCGACCAGGTGATCGCCGAGATCCGGGCCACCGACCGAGCCGGTCTGCTGGCTCTGCTGACCGCAGTGTTCGAGCGCGCCGACGTCGACATCTCGTGGGCGAAGGTGACCACCCTGGGTTCCTCGGTGGTCGACGCCTTCGGCATCGTCCTTGCCGGGGCCGACGAGGCGGCGGTGCGCCAGAATCTGGAGGCCGAGTTGATGGCCATCCTGCCGACTCCGCCGCCCGCCAAGCCGGCCGAACAGGCCAGCTGACGCCGCGTTCGAGGGGGCAGACCCACTACAAGTAGTCTTGGGTGCGTGTTTGAATCGCTGTCCGACCGGTTGACCGGAGCTCTCTCGGGACTGCGTGGCAAAGGTCGGCTCACCGACGCCGACATCGACGCCACCGCCCGCGAGATCCGATTGGCCCTGCTGGAAGCCGACGTGTCGCTGCCGGTGGTGCGGCAGTTCGTCACGCGCATCAAGGACCGGGCCAAGGGCGCGGAGGTGTCGGCGGCACTCAACCCGGCCCAGCAGGTCGTCAAGATCGTCAACGAGGAGCTGATCGGCATCCTCGGCGGCGAGACCCGCCAACTGGCGTTCGCGCGCAACCCACCGACGGTGATCATGCTGGCCGGTCTGCAGGGCTCGGGTAAGACCACGCTGGCGGGCAAGTTGGCCCGCTGGCTGAAGGGCCAGGGGCACACACCGCTGCTGGTGGCGTGCGACCTGCAGCGCCCCGGCGCGGTCAACCAGCTGCAGATCACCGGTGAGCGCGCGCGCGTGCACGTCTTCGCCCCGCATCCCGGCGTCGCGCCCGGCGGTGCCGAACTCGAACAGATGGCCGCCGGTGACCCGGTGGCCGTCGCGGCGGCAGGCCTGAACGAAGCCAAGTCCAAGCACTATGACGTCGTGATCGTCGACACCGCGGGTCGGCTGGGCATCGACGAGGAACTGATGCGCCAGGCCGCCGCCATCCGCGATGCGGTCAACCCCGATGAGGTGCTGTTCGTCCTCGACGCGATGATCGGTCAGGATGCGGTCACGACGGCCGACGCGTTCCGCGAAGGCGTCGGGTTCACCGGTGTCGTGCTGACCAAGCTCGACGGTGACGCGCGCGGCGGTGCCGCGCTGTCGGTCCGTGAGGTGACCGGCGCACCCATCCTGTTCGCCTCGGCGGGGGAGAAGCTGGAGGACTTCGACGTCTTCCACCCGGACCGCATGGCCAGCCGGATTCTCGGCATGGGCGACGTACTGACGCTGATCGAGCAGGCCGAGCAACACTTCGATCAGGCTCAGGCCGAGGCGACCGCAGCCAAGATCGGCAGCGGTGAGCTGACGTTGGAGGACTTCCTCGAGCAGATGCTGGCGATCCGCAAGATGGGTCCGATCGGCAATCTGCTGGGCATGCTGCCCGGCGCAGGCCAGATGAAGGACGCGCTGGCCGCCGTCGACGACAGCCAACTCGACCGGGTCCAGGCGATCATCCGGGGCATGACGCCGCAGGAGCGCGCCGACCCCAAGATCATCAACGCGTCGCGTCGCCTGCGCATCGCCAACGGCTCCGGGGTGTCGGTCTCCGAGGTCAACCAGCTCGTCGACCGCTTCTTCGAAGCGCGCAAGATGATGTCGTCGATGGCGGGCCAGATGGGAATGCCGTTCGGCCGCAAGAACACCCGCAAGGCGGCCAAGGGCAAGGGGAAGAAGGGCAAGAAGGGCGGCAAGGGCCCCACCCCGCCCAAGACGCGCAATCCGCTCGGAGCCGGCATGGGCGGTATGCCCGCCGGTTTCCCCGATCTGTCGAACATGCCGAAGGGGCTCGACGAGTTGCCGCCGGGGCTCGCCGACATCGATCTGTCGAAGTTGAAGTTCCCGAAGGGGAACTGATGCGGCTGCACGTTCGCGGCAGAAGCCTGCCCGACGGTGAGCCCGTTGAATGGTGGTCAGTCGACGGCGTACTGAGTGCCGAACCGGTCACCGGCGCGGAAACCGTGTTTGATGGCGGCTGGATCCTGCCCGGTCTGGTCGACGCGCACTGCCACGTCGGACTCGGTCCCGGCGGTCCGATCGAGATGCACGAGGCGGTCGAACAGGCCGAAACCGAGCGCGGGGTCGGGGCGCTGCTGCTGCGCGACGCCGGTTCACCCACCGACACACGCAGTTTCGACGACCGTGCCGATCTGCCCCGGATCATTCGGGCTGGCCGCCACCTGGCGCGGCCCAAGCGCTACCAGCGCGGGTTCGCGATCGAACTCGAAGACGAGTGGCAGCTGCCTGACGCGGTCGCCGAACAGGCCCGGTGGGGTGACGGCTGGGTCAAGTTGGTCGGTGACTGGATCGACCGCGACCTCGGCGAGCTGGCCCCGCTCTGGTCGGACGAGGTGCTCAAAGCGGCGATCGACGCCGCGCACGCCAACGGTGCACGCGTCACAGCGCATGTGTTCAGCGAAGACGCGCTCCCGGGTCTGATCCGGGCGGGCATCGACTGCATCGAGCACGGCACCGGCCTGACCGAGGACACCATCGACCTGATGGTGGAGCACAGCACGGCCTTGGTGCCGACGCTGATCAACATCGACAATTTCCCCGACATCGCCGCGGGGGCGGGGAAATACCCCAAATATCAGCAGCACATGCTGGCGCTGCACCAATCGTGTGCCCAACGCATCGGCGCCGCCCGGGAAGCCGGGGTGCCGATCTACGCCGGCTCCGATGCGGGCAGTGCCGTCGCGCACGGCCGCATCGCCGACGAGGTCGAGGCGCTCAAAAGCATCGGCATGACCCCGACCGACGCGCTCGGCGCGGCCTGCTGGGATGCCCGCCGGTGGCTCGGCCGTCCCACCCTCGAGCACGGCGCGTCGGCGGATCTGGTGTGTTTCGACGACGATCCCCGCAGCGGACCCGAGGTGCTCGCCCATCCTGCGCTGGTGATGTTGCGCGGGACGGTTTTCTGATGCCGCGAGCGTGCACCTACCGTAGTGCTGCGTGTCGACCGACTACCGGGAACGCACGTTCGCGGCACCCGATCACTGGCTGAAGCCCCAATCGAGAAGTTCGATGGCCTGGCCGTAGAGGTCCCCGCTGCCGTACATCTGCACCACGACCAGTCGGCGGTTGCCGCGCTGCGCGGCGCCGACATAGGTCTTGCGGGCCAGGTTGGTGTAACCGGTCTTACCGCCGAGATCACCGGGGTATCGGGTCAGCAGTTCGTTCTGGTTGTGAATCGTCTTGCCGGGGAACTGCGCTGACGGAGAGCGCATGATGTGGGCGATCAACGGATATTGCAGCGCCGCGCGCATGATCACCGCCAGGTCGTGCGGTGTGGTCACCGACTCCCATCCGGGGCCGTCGAGGCCCGACGGTGACGAGGCCTTCGTGGCCCGCGCACCGACCAGGGCCGCTTTGCGATTCATCGCCGCCACGGCAACCTGCTGACCCCCCAGCATGTCAGCGAGCATGTTGGCGGCGTCGTTGCCCGACACCATGAGGATGGCTTCGAGCAGTTGGCGGGTGGTGTAGGCCTGCCCCGGTTCCAGGCCTACGCAGGAGCACTCGACGGTGGTGTGTGACGCGTTGGCCCGGGCGAAGCTGTCCGGGCTCAACCGGTCCAGCACCGTCATCGCCAGCAGCACCTTGATGGTGCTGGCCGGGGCGTAGCGCCCGTAGGGATCACGGCTGGCCAGCACGCGTCCGGTGTCGAGGTCGGCCACCAACCAGGCCTGGGCCGGGCCCCCGGCGGGGACCGACTGGGCGGCAGCGGGTTCGGGCTGGGCGTAGGCCCAGGGAGCCGACGACAGCTGCACGCCCGGCAGGACCGCGCAGAGGGCGAGCGCCAGCCCCGCGAATCGTCGTCGCACGTGTCGCGACGCTAGTGACGCCAGGACTCGCTAAGCGCGCGATCCGGTCACCATCGGGTATCGGGCGTTTGAGCTCACAGACGGCCGACGCCGGAACCGGGTGGCACGGCGAAGCCCCAGTCGAACAGGGCGGCCGCCTGGTCCCAGTACGTGGGCTCGCCCTCCTTGTTGAGTCCGTGCATCATCGCCACGACCAGATTTCGCCCGCCTCGTTGGGCGCCGCCGACGAACGTCTTGCGGGCCAGGTCGGTATAGCCGGTCTTGCCCCCGAAGGTGCCCGGGTAGCGCACCAGCAGTTCGTCCTGGTTGACCAGCACGCGGTCGCCGTCGCGGGTCGGGAAGACCGCGCTGGGTTGGGCGGTGATCTGCGCGAACACCGGATTGGCCATGGCGGCGCGGAAGATGACGGCCAGGTCGCGGGGCGTCGACCAGATGTCGATACCGGGGCCGTCGATGCCCGACGGCGAACCGGCGTTGGTGCCGTACGCACCGAGCAGAGCGGCCTTGCCGTTCATCTTCATCAGCGCGGCCTCACGACCGCCGAGCATCGTGGCCAGCGTGTTGGCCGCATCGTTGCCCGAGACGAGCAACATGGCTTCCAGTAGTTGCCGGGCGGTGTAGGTCATGCCGGGGGTGACCCCGGCACAATTGCACTCCACCCGGGTGTCGGCCTCGTTGGCCACGACCGTCGCGTCGAGCGGCAGCTCGTCGAGGACCGTCAGCGCGGTGAGCACCTTGATGGTGCTGGCCGGGGCGTAGACCGCATGCTCGTTGCGTCCGGCCAGGATCTCACCGGTGTCCATGTCGGCGAGCACCCAGGCCTCGGCGGGGCCGCCGGGCACGGGCATCGATCCGGCGGGTTGGCTCACCCCGGCGGCGGGCACTGCGATCGCGGTCGGTGCGGTGGGGCCGAGTGTCCCGCCGGCGAGCAGACACAGCGTCGTCCCCAGACACGCGAGAAGCCTTGTCATGTCCGGTGAGCCTAAACCCCGCCGTGGATCGTGTTCAATCGATGCATGCTGAGCCTCGAGGAGATCTCCGACCGGCTGGAAATCCAGCAACTGCTGGTCGACTACTCCACCGCGATCGACCGGCGCCGCTTCGACGACCTCGACGCGGTGTTCACCCCGGACGCCTACATCGACTACCGCGCGATGGGAGGGATCGACGGTCGCTACCCCGAGGTCAAGGCCTGGCTGGCCGAGGTGCTGCCGAACTTCCCGGTGTACTCACACATGCTCGGCAATCTGTCGGTGGTGTTCGACGGGGACACCGCGAGCTCGCGGGTGATCTGCTTCAACCCGATGGTGATCGACGCCGAAGCCAAGCAGATCCTGTTCTGCGGGCTCTGGTACGACGACGAGTTCGTCCGAACCGCAGAGGGGTGGCGGATCACCTCTCGGGTCGAGACGAAGTGCTTCGACAAACTACTCTGACCCGATGTGACCGACGTCGATGACCTCGTCCCCGACTCCACCGTCCGGAACATCGAACAGGCAATAGCGCGAAGCGCTTTCGCGGAACTCACCGCGTTCATCAGCCCGTTACCCACCGGTCAGATCGTGGCCATCCTGGAGCGACTCGACAGCAACGAGCGCGCCGTCGCCTACCGGATGTTGCCCAAGGGGCGCGCGCTGGAGGTGTTCGAGGTTCTCGACCCCAGCCTGCAGAGCGACCTGGTGCTCGCCCTGCAGGACGAGCAGACCGCCGAGCTGTTCGCCGACCTGGATCCCGACGACCGTGTTGAGCTGCTCGACGAACTGCCGGCGAACCTGGCCCGCCGACTGCTTCAGGGCCTGCCGGCCGACGAGCGGGACATGACCGCCGAGATCCTGGGCTACCCGCAGGGCTCGATCGGGCGGCGGATGAGCCCGGAGTTCGTGCGGGTGCGCCCCGAATGGACCACCGCCACCGCGTTGACCAAGCTCAGCGACCACCTCGACGACGCCGAGACGGTCTACACGCTGCCGGTGACCGCCGACGATCGAACCCTGATCGGGGTCGTCAGCCTCCGCGAACTACTCAAAGCGGCTCCGGGGACGACGGTGGGGCAGGTGATGCAACCCGCCCAGTGGGTCCACGCGACCGACGACGCCGAGACCGCCGCCCGGCGCTGCGCCGACCTGAAGATGCTGGCGCTGCCGATCGTCGACCACGAGACGCGGATCGTGGGAATCCTGACCGTCGACGATGCCCTGTCGATCCTGGAGGACGCCGACTCCGAGGACCAGGCCCGCATCAGCGGCGTCGAGCCGCTGCGCCGCCCTTACCTCACGGCCCCGGTGCTGGGGTTGATGCGATCGCGGGTGGTCTGGCTGTTGGTGCTGGCGGTCGGCGCGACGCTGACCGTGCAGGTGCTCGAGGTGTTCGAGGAGACGCTCGCCGAGGTCGTCACGCTGGCGTTGTTCATCCCGCTGCTGATCGGCACCGGTGGCAACACGGGAAACCAGGCGGCCACGACCGTGACCAGGGCGCTGGCACTCGGCGACGTCAGACCGCAGGACCTGGGCAAGGTGCTGTTCCGTGAGTTCCGGGTGGGCCTGTCGCTGGGTGTGGTGCTCGGGGGGTTGGCGTTCACGATCGTCTCGCTGATCTACGGAGTCGACATCGGGACCGTGATCGGGCTGACCTTCCTGGCGTTGTGCACGATGGCAGCCACGGTGGGCGGGGTGATGCCGTTGATCGCACGGGCGATCCGCGCCGATCCGGCGGTCTTCGCCAACCCCTTCATCTCGACGTTCGTCGACGCCAGCGGCCTGCTGGTCTACTTCTTCATCGCCAAGGCGGTTCTCGGGATCTGACCGTCGCGATTTTCTGCCGAGCGCCGCGGTCTGGCACAATGGGCGGCTGTCCGGGCGCGGTGTCCTTCGTGGACGCGCCGCGCGCTGGTCACACACGTCAAGCAAAACCGGGTCCCGGCATCCCGCCGGCGATCGCTGAATTGCAGCGTGGCAATCACAGGAGAAGTAGTTCTACATGGCTGTCAAGATCAAGCTCACCCGTCTCGGGAAGATCCGCAACCCCCAGTACCGCATCGCCGTCGCCGACGCGCGCACCCGCCGCGAGGGACGCAGCATCGAGGTCATCGGCCGTTACCACCCCAAGGAAGATCCGAGCCTGATCGAGATCGATTCCGAGCGTGCCCAGTACTGGCTCGGCGTCGGTGCCCAGCCCACCGAACCGGTCCTGCAGCTGCTCAAGATCACCGGTGACTGGCAGAAGTTCAAGGGCCTGCCCGGCGCCGAGGGCACGCTGAAGGTCAAGGAGCCCAAGCCCAGCAAGCTGGATCTGTTCAACGCTGCGCTGGCCGAGGCCGAGAGCGGTGCGACGACCGAGGCCACGACGCCGAAGAAGAAGAAGGCGCCGGCCAAGAGCGCCGAGCCGGCCGCCGCCGAGCAGCCCGCGGCCGAGCCCGCCGCTGCTGAGCCGGCCGAGGCCTCCGAGCAGACCGACTCCGCCACCGCTGAAAACTGAGCCCCCGATGAGCTCTGTTGTCGTCGACGCTGTCGAACACCTGGTCCGCGGGATCGTCGACAATCCCGACGATGTCCGCGTCGACATGGTGACCAGCCGCCGCGGCCGCACGGTCGAGGTCCACGTGCACCCCGATGACCTGGGTAAGGTCATCGGGCGTGGTGGACGTACCGCGACCGCACTGCGCACGCTGGTCGCCGGGATCGGCGGGCGCGGTATCCGCGTCGACGTGGTGGACACCGACCAGTAACCGCCGATGGACCTGGTGGTCGGGCGGGTCGTCAAGGCGCACGGCGTCACCGGCGAACTCGCCGTCGAGATCCGAACAGATGATCCGGACAACCGGTTCGTCCCGGGAGCCACGCTGCGCGGCCGCGCCCCCCGCGGGGGACCCGAGACCGAGTACGTGGTCGAGTCCGTCCGTGAGCACGGCGGCCGCCTGCTGCTGCGGCTGGACGGTGTCGGCGACCGTGACACCGCTGACCGGTTGCGCGGCACGGTATTCCTGGTCGATTCGGCGGACCTGCCTGCCATCGATGAACCCGACGAGTTCTACGACCACCAGCTCGAGGGCATGACGGTGTCGACCTCCGGGGGACGTGTCGTCGGTACCGTCACCGAGGTCCTGCACACCGGGGCAGGGGAGTTGCTGGCCGTCCGCGCGGGTGACGGGCCCGAGATGCTGGTGCCCTTCGTCTCGGCCATCGTCGTGTCGGTGTCGCTGGCGGACAACGCCATCGAAATCGACCCGCCCGACGGTCTGCTCGATCTCTGAGCTGGAGGATCGCAGCAGTGCAAATCGATGTGGTGACGATCTTTCCCGAGTATCTGCAACCGCTGCGGCAGTCGTTGCCGGGCAAGGCGATCGAGGCGGGCATCGTCGAGTTGGGCGTGCACGATCTGCGCACCTGGACCCATGACGTGCACCGCTCGGTGGACGACTCGCCGTACGGCGGCGGGCCCGGAATGGTGATGCGAGCTCCGGTGTGGGGCGAGGCACTCGACGAGATCTGTTCGCCCGAAACGCTTCTCGTCGTTCCCACGCCGGCGGGTCGGCTGTTCAGCCAGTCCATGGCCCACCAGTGGGCGGGGGAAACCCATCTGGTGTTCGCCTGCGGCCGTTATGAGGGCATCGACCAGCGGGTGGTGGACGACGCCGCGCGCCGGATGCGGGTCGCCGAGGTCTCGCTGGGGGACTACGTCCTGCCCGGCGGCGAGTCGGCGGCGCTGGTCATGATCGAGGCGGTGGTACGCCTGCTTCCCGATGTGCTCGGCAATCCGGTTTCGCACCAGGACGATTCGCACTCCGCGTTGGTCGACGGCCTGCTGGAGGGACCCAGTTACACCAGGCCGGCGAGCTGGCGTGGGCTGGAGGTTCCACCGATCCTGCTCTCCGGTGACCACGCGCGCGTCGCCGAATGGCGGCGCGAACAGCGACTGCAGCGCACCCGGGAGCGTCGTCCCGACCTGCTCGACTGAATCAGGCCAGCCCCTGCGGGAACATCGTGCGCACCGCTTCGGTGATGGTCTCGCGGGCAGTGGTGGCGTCGGTGGCCTGCATCGAGCCGATCGCCATCACGAACCGGCGGTCGCGGCCGATCACGCCGGTGGACAGATGCAGCCAGTCGGATCCGATGCAGCACATCCAGCCTTGCTTGACCGCGACCGGTTCGCCGGGCAGACCTTCGGGAATTCCGAACCGCTGGGGATACACGCCGCCGGGAACCATGCCGTCGGGCGCCGTCGGCGTCGACGCGGCCAGATTGCCCAGGATGACGTCGGCCTGCTCGGCGGGCAGTCCACCGGTTCCGGCGAGCAACTTGTCGTAGTAGCGCACCAGGTCGGTGACGGTGCTGATGGTGTTGTACCAGCGTCCGTTGCTCGGCGCGCGCGTCTGTGCGAGGCCGTAGCGGGACACCACGCGGTCGATGATCGCCGTTCCGCCGCTGCGATTCCAGAACACCTCCGCGGCGCTGTCGTCGGACGACCGCAGCATCACGTCGAGGGACTGCCAGTCCTCGGGGCTCAGCGTCGTCGAACCCTGCGCGACCTGCAGCAGCAGATCATCGGCGATGAACAACTTGACGACGGAGGCGACGGCGATGGTCCTACCGTTGCCGTTGGTCACCAGTTGGCCGGTGTTGCGGTCGAGCACCGCCGCGGTGATGTCTGCGCCTTCGGCGGCGGCCTCGGCGGTGGCCTGTCGCTCGCGCTCAGCCAGACCGGTGAACGCGGAGGCCGGGGCGTCGGGCGGGGCCTCCGGAAGCGGTGCCATGCCGCCCAGCGGAGCCACCACCGTCATCTGTGGTCCCGACGGCGCCGGAGGAGTGCCGTGCACGGCGGCTTCGCACGCGGTCATGACCGTCACGGCGCCCAGCAGGGCCGCGGTGGTCCGCGCCAGCCGCCACGGCCTTTGCATCACTGGATCCTCCAAAGGCGTCCGTACCATCGCTCATGGGAATATCGCTGCCGCCCACTGTTCTGGCGCCCGAGGCACCAGGGTATCGCTCGGATACCCACTTTGCGCTGCGGCGACGACTGTGGTCATGGACACGCAATGGCCCGGTCACCGGTCACCGTGACGCCGGATTTCGGGGATCGGGGCTGCGTCTGGCACAATTGGGCAGTTGTCTGTGCACGGCCGGAGACGACGCAGCGCGATCTACGCGGTGATGTCGCTTCGCCGCAGGACCCGCCCCAGACGCCCGAACACCATCGGCTCGGCATGCGCCCCTCGAGGCGTCTGCCACGAGCCGCCAACAACGAGGAAGTGCCACCGATGAACACCCTGGATTTCGTCGACCAGACGTCGTTGCGTGACGATGTCCCGGAGTTCGGCCCCGGCGACACCGTCAACGTCCACGTGAAGGTCATCGAGGGCTCCAAGGAGCGCATCCAGGTCTTCAAAGGTGTCGTGATCCGGCGCCAGGGCGGCGGGATCCGTGAGACGTTCACGGTCCGCAAGGAGAGCTACGGCGTGGGCGTCGAGCGCACGTTCCCGGTGCACTCGCCCAACATCGACCACATCGACGTCGTCACCCGCGGTGACGTCCGGCGCGCCAAGCTCTACTACCTGCGCGAGCTGCGCGGCAAGAAGGCCAAGATCAAGGAAAAGCGCTGACTCTGACCGGGTGCGCCGACACGCTCGGCACCCTGGCTACGCTGATTCCGTGACCGGACCTTCCGAACCCGACGACTCGCCCGAGCGCACGATCGAGAACCCCGATCTCGAGCACCGCGCCGATGCCGCGGAGCCGGACGCCGAGGCCGAGCAGGAGTCCGGCAAGAAGAAGCGCGGTGCGCTGCGCGAGTTCGCCATCCTGGTCAGCATCGCGCTGGTGCTGTACTACGTGATGTTGACGTTCATCGCGCGGCCCTACCTGATCCCGTCGGAATCCATGGAGCCCACGCTGCACGGCTGTAACGGCTGTGTCGGCGATCGCATCATGGTCGACAAGCTCAGCTACCGGTTCGGCTCCCCGCAACCTGGTGACGTCATCGTGTTCAAAGGACCGCCGAACTGGAGCATCGGCTACCAGTCGATCCGGTCGGACAACACCGCGATCCGCTACCTGCAGAACGCGCTGTCGTTCATCGGATTCGTGCCGCCGGACGAGAACGACCTGGTCAAGCGTGTCATCGCGGTCGGCGGGCAAACCGTGCAGTGCCGCGCCGACACCGGGTTGACCGTCGACGGAGAACGGCTCGACGAGCCCTACCTGGACCCGACCACGATGATGGCCGACCCGGCGGTGTACCCGTGCCTGGGGCCGGAGTTCGGACCGGTCACAGTGCCCGAGAACCGACTGTGGGTGATGGGCGACAACCGCACCCACTCCGCGGATTCGCGCACGCACTGCGCCAACCTGCCCGCCGACGCCCAACGCGGACTGATGTGCACCGGCGACCCCACGCCCGGGACCATCCCGGTGGACAATGTGATCGGAAAAGCACAGTTCATCGCTTGGCCGCCCGGTCGCTGGGGTGGCGTGGACACGGTGAACCCGCAGACCTGACAGGAGGCCCTGACACGTGCCGGCGTGGCCCCCGAGAATGGTGATCCGCAGATCATCGGGCCTGCGCACCTTGGAGTCCGCCCTGTACCGAGCGGGCCTGGGCCCGGTGGCCGGGGTCGACGAGGTGGGACGCGGGGCGTGCGCGGGGCCGCTTGTCGTGGCCGCATGCGTGCTCGGCCCGAACCGGCTCGAAAGCCTCGCCGCCCTCGACGATTCCAAGAAGCTCAACGAGGCCGAGCGGGAGCGGCTGTTTCCCGTGATCAGGCGCTACGCGCTGGCGTATCACGTGGTGTTCATCCCATCGGAGGAAGTGGATCGCCGCGGGGTGCACGTGGCCAACATCGAGGGGATGCGCCGGGCGGTGGCCGGGTTGTCGGTGCGGCCGGGCTACGTCCTGTCCGACGGGTTTCGGGTGCCGGGTCTGCCGGTGCCGTCACTGCCCGTGATCAGTGGCGATGCCGCGGCGGCGTGCATCGCCGCGGCGAGCGTGCTGGCCAAGGTCAGCCGGGACCGGTTGATGGTCGCGATGGACGACGAACATCCCGGCTACGGCTTCGCCGAACACAAGGGATACAGCACGCGAGCGCACAGCGCCGCGCTCACCAGACTGGGGCCGTCGCGCCAGCACCGCTATTCGTTCATCAACGTGCGGCGGTTGGTCGGAAACGGGGAACCCAGGGCGCATGCAGAACTGGACTGCGAGAGGATGCCTGAGGACATGCCGCGCGACGGCGAACTACACGAAGGACAGCTGAGTCGATGAGTGCCGAAGATCTCGAAAAGTACGAAACCGAGATGGAACTCTCGCTGTACCGCGAGTACAAGGACATCGTGGGGCAGTTCAGCTATGTCGTCGAGACGGAGCGGCGGTTCTACCTGGCCAACAGTGTGGAGATGGTGCCGCGCAACTCCGACGGTGAGGTCTACTTCGAGCTGCGACTCGGCGACGCGTGGGTGTGGGACATGTATCGACCGGCGCGATTCGTCAAACAGGTCCGCGTCATCACGTTCAAGGACGTCAACATCGAAGAGGTGGACAAGCCCGAGTTGCGGCTGCCGGAGTAGCCGCCTGACACACTGGTCGGGTGCGCACCACACCCCAGTGCTGGCTGACCGACATGGACGGCGTCCTCGTCCGCGAGGAACACGCGCTGCCCGGAGCAGCGGAGTTCCTGCAGACGCTCACCGAGCGTGAGCGGCCCTTCCTGGTTCTGACCAACAACTCGATCTTCACGCCGCGCGACCTGGCCGCCCGGCTGCTGCGCTCCGGGCTCGCCGTGCCGGAGGAAGCGATCTGGACCTCTGCGCTGGCGACCGCGACGTTTCTCGCCGACCAGCAGCCGGCCGGTTCGGCGTATGTGATCGGTGAGGCCGGACTGACCACCGCGCTGCACGAGGCCGGCTACACGCTCACCGACACGTCGCCCGACTTCGTCGTGCTCGGCGAAACCCGCACCTACTCGTTCGAGGCGATCACCAAGGCCGTGCGCCTCATCCTCGGCGGGGCGCGATTCATCGCCACCAACCCCGATGTCAGCGGCCCGTCGGCCGAGGGGCCACTGCCGGCCACCGGGTCGGTGGCCGCGATGATCACCAAGGCCACCGGACGTGACCCGTACTTCGTCGGCAAGCCGAACCCGATGATGTTCCGCAGCGCCCTCAACCGGATCGAGGCGCATTCGGAGAACACGGTCATGGTCGGCGACCGGATGGACACCGATGTGGTCGCCGGCATCGAGGCCGGCCTGGAGACGATCCTGGTGCTGACCGGGTCGACAACGATCGAGGACGTCGAGCGCTATCCGTTCCGGCCCAGCCGGGTACTGCCGTCCATCGCCGAGGCGATCGAACTCATCTGATCTGTGCCGGTATCCGCCGCAGCAGCACGGGTACACCCCGGAGATGAGCAGCACGACCATTCCCACCCTGGCCCTGAACAACGGCGTGCACATCCCGGCGATCGGGTTCGGCGTCTACCAGACCCCACCCGAGCAGACGGTCGATGCCGTGGTGACCGCGCTGCAGACCGGATACCGCCACATCGACACCGCCGCGATCTACGGAAACGAGCGTGAGGTCGGCGAGGCCATCCGACGGTCCGGCGTGAGCCGTGACGAGGTCTTCATCGAGACGAAGACCTGGATCACCGACTACGGCTACGACGCCGCGCTGCACGCCTTCGACAAGAGCGCGGGCAAGCTTGGTGTCGACCAGATCGACCTGCTCATCCTGCACCAGGCCTTGCCGGGGGAGTTCCACCTCACTGTGGCGGCCTACAACGCCCTGGAAAAGCTGTACGCCGACGGCAAGGTGCGTGCCATCGGGGTGTCGAACTTCATGCCGGCACATCTGCGCCGGCTGCTGGCCGAAACGGCCACTCCTCCGGCGGTCAACCAGATCGAGGTGCATCCGTACTTCCGCCAGTCCGAGCTGCTGGTCTTCGACAGCTCGCATGGCATCCTCAACCAGGCCTGGTCGCCGATCGGCGGAATCACGTTCTATCGCGACGGCGCGCACAATTCGACGCTGGAGAATCCGGTGATCGCCGACATCGCTGCCGAGCACGGCAAGACTCCGGCGCAGGTGATGCTGCGCTGGCACCTGCAGCAGGGCCGCCAGGTCATCCCCAAATCAGTCACCCCGGCCCGCATCGCCGAGAACTTCGGCGTCTTCGATTTCGAGCTGACGACCGATCAGCTCACCGCGATCGACGGGCTGGACACCGGGATCCGCGGCGGACCCGAGCCCGAGGATGTCACCCGCGAGAAATTCGGGGTGCCGATCCCCGAAGCCTGAGGCACTGCGGTCGGACGCCGGCACCGCTCCCTAAACTCGGACCCCGTGACCGAATCAGCTTCTGCCGAGGCCGACCCCACCCGTCCGCTGGCCGGGGTGCGCGTCGTCGAGATCTCCAGCTTCGTCGCCGTCCCCCTGGCGGGTATGACACTGGCGCAGCTCGGGGCAGACGTACTGCGGGTCGACCCGATCGGCGGTGCCGCCGATTATCACCGGTGGCCGCTGGCCGAATCCGGCGACAGCATCTACTGGGCCGGGCTGAACAAGGGTAAGCGGTCGCTGGCGGTGGACATGCGCGCCGAACAGGGGCAGCGGCTCGTCGCGCAACTGATCGCTGACTGCGGGGTGTTCATCACCAATGTCGCTGGCCGGCAATGGCATTCCTACGACACTCTGCGGGCTGTGCGGCCGGATCTGATCCAGGTCGAGGTGTCCGGACGTGCCGACGGCGGCACGGCCGTCGACTACACCGTCAACGCCGCCATCGGTTTCCCGCTGGTCACCGGGCCCGCCGAGCTGGCCGAGCCGGTGAACCACGTGCTGCCGGCATGGGACGTCACCTGCGGTGTCTACACGGCGCTGTCGGTCGTGACGGCGCTGCGGCACCGCGACGCCACCGGCCGCGGCCAGCACATCACCATTCCGTTGGAGAATGTCGCGCTGGCCACCGCCGGCAATCTGAGCCTGCTCACCGAAGCCATGGTCAACGGCACCTCGCGGCAGCGCATCGGCAACGCGGTCTACGGCACCTACGGCCAGAACTTCACCAGTCGCGACGGAGTTGCGTTCATGGTCGTCGCGCTGACCAACCGGCACTTTCGTGACCTGACAGCGTTGACGGGAACCACCGAAGCGGTTGCGGCACTCGCGGACGCGCTCGGAGCGGACTTCTCCGACGAAGGGGACAGGTACCGTCACCGCGAGGCGTTGTCGGGACTGTTCGGCGACTGGTTCAGCGCCCACACCGGAGCCGAGATCGGCGCCGCGCTGTCGGCGTCCTCGGTGCTGTGGGAGCGCTACCAGAGCTTCGCGGACACCGCCGCCGACGCCAAGGTGACCGCCAACCCGATGTTCACCGAACTGGATCAGCCCCGCGTGGGCCGGTACCTGGCTGCCGGTCTGCCGGTGTCGATCGACGGGACCTATCCCGCCGCGCAGCCCGCTCCGGCGCTGGGTGAGAACAGCGCCACGGTGCTGGGTGAGTGGCTGTCTCTCGACGGCGGTCAGATCGACGCACTCTTCGCCGCCGGAGTGGTGGCGTGAGTGCGCTGCTCGACCTGCTCGAGGTGACCGACGCGGGCTCCGGGACCTGGCGGGGCCGGGCCAGCGGCCCGGCCGGCAAGCGCGCCTACGGCGGTCAGCTGATGGCCCAGAGCCTGGCCGCGGCCAGTCGAACGGTGGATCCGGTCAAGGCATTGACGTCGGTGCATCTTCAATTCCTGCGCGGCGGTGACGCCGGTGAGCCGGTCGACTACCGTGTCGAGGCCGTGTTCGACGGCCGCACCGCCGCGTCGCGCAGGGTCGAAGGCCGGCAAGGGGATCGGTTGCTCACCACGGCATCGGTGTCCTTCGCCGCCGCGCTGCCCGGCCCGGAGCACGGCCACCGCGCATTACCCGGCGACCCGGCCGAGCTGGCACCGACCGGCCCGCCGGGACCGGCCCCGTCGTTGCCGCTCGACGAGCTCGACATCCGCTTCGCCGACACGGCCGATGACGAGGGGTTCGTCCGGCGGCTGTGGTGGCGGGCCACCGTCGAGGTGCCCGCCGATCCGCTGGTGCATCTGCTGGTGGCCGCCTACGTCACCGACATCTATCTCATCGACCCGGCCCTGCAGGTACATGGCCACTCGATGCGCTCCCGCAGCCACCGCAGCGGGACCACCGACTCGTCGATCTGGTTCCACCGTCCCGTGCGCGCCGACCGATGGAACCTGCTGGAGTGCCGCTCGCCCGCCGGGGCACGGGGCCGCGGGGTGGTCACCGCCGATCTGCTCGGCGCGGACGGCGACCAGGTGGCCACCCTGGTGCAGGAGGGCCTGATCGCCGAGCGTGAACCGGTCGACTGATCACATGCGGTTGTAGCGGCTGCGCACGAAGCTGTACGCGCCGTAGGCGGCCAGCCCGAGTGCGGCCAGGATCAGCAGGAACTTGCCGAACGGGGCCTGGCCGAGGGTCTTGACGGCCGCGTCGATCCCGCTGGCCTTCGCCGGGTCGGCTTGCAGTGTGGCGACGATGACGAGGATGCCTGCGCCGCCGAGCACCAGACCTTTGGCGGTGTACCCGGCGACGCCGGTGGCCACGATCGCCGATCCGCCGGAAACGCGCAGTTCGTCGAGGAACTTCTGGGAGACGCCCTTGTAGACGTGGTATCCGCCGATGGCCAACACACCGATGCCTACGGCGATGAGCAGCGCCTTGCCCCAACCGGATTGCATCAGCTGCGCCGACATTCCGCTGTTCTGCTGGCTGTCGGACTGGCCGCTACCCATGGCGAAGCGCGCGGCGGAGAAGGCGAGTGCGAAGCTGACGATGGCCAGGCCGGCGGCCTTGCCCCGTTTCCACCAGCCGCTGTCGTCGCCGCTGCCGCCCTGTTCGCCCGGCCGGGATCCCATCACCGCTTCGGCGACACGCCACAATCCCAACGCGGCCAAGCCGATCGCCACGACCCAGAGCATGATCTTGCCGCCGGTCTGGCCCGCGAGCGTCGCCAGGGCCCCGGACTGGTCGGCGTTGCCGCCGCCACCGAGTGCGATCCGTAACACGATGTAGGCAAGCAACAGGTGCAGCACGCCGCTGGCGGCGAACCCCACCCGAGCGGTGTTCTCGAAGGCGCTGCTGTCGGTGGCGCGGTCGGCGATGCCGTGCGCTGATCGGGGTGCGCTCTTGGTGCCCATCACGTCCTCCTGGTCGGCGATGGGTGGCTGGTACCCCCTTTTTGACGATGCCGAAACCGGCGCGTCACATCCACTGCACCAGTTGGACGACGATGCCGTTGGGATCCTCGAACTGACAGAAGCGCTCCCCCCACGGCTCCGTCTCGGGTGGGGTGACTGCTCGGGCGCCGGCGGCGTGGAGGGCCTGGTATGCGGCGTCGACATCGTCGACGACGAACGCCAGCAACAGGCCGTCACCAGCACTCCCTGCGCGGTGCCCAGGCTTGAAGCTCGGCAGCCCGGTACGGAGGTAGACGATGTTCGGCCCGCCGTCCGGGTGGGTCAGTGAGACGAACCCGTCCGCCTCCATGGCGACGGTGTGACCGACGTGGCGGGACAGGTAGGCCGCCGATGCCTGCGGGTCGGCGACGTTGAGCGAGATGGCCGTGGCCGATACCTGCATACGCGCTTCCTTTCTCGTATTGCGTACGAAAAACAGTATCCGTACTTTGTACGAAAATGCAATGAAAGGCGGGGCTCAGTGAACACCGTCGAACTGCTGTGGCGCCGTGAACTTCCCGCAGGGCCACGTCGGGGCCGACCGCCCAAACTGACCCACGACCAGGTGGTGACCGCCGCCGTCTCGGTGGCCGACCGTGTCGGCATCGCATTCACGCTGCGTCACGTGGCGGAAGCCCTTGGTGTGCCGGTGATGTCGCTCTATTCGTATGTGGATGGCCGTGAGCAACTGCTCGAGCTCATGGTCGACGACTGCCGGGCGACGATGGCCTTCGGCGATGTCCCCAGCGATGTCCCCGGCGATGTCCCCGGTGATTGGCGGGCACGGCTCGCGGCGGTGGCGGCCGACAACCTGGCGCTGTTCACCGATCACCCCTGGCTGGCCGATGTCGAGACCGAACGAGCCGTTCTCGGGCCGGGGACACTGGCCAAGTACGAGCGGGAACTCGCCGCCGTGGAGTCGCTTCCGGTCAGCGATGTGGACAAGGATGCGGCGCTGTCTCTGGTGCTGGACTTCGCCCGCGCGGCGGCGCGGGCGTTCAGCCATGCCGCCCGGGAGCGTGACCGCGAAGCACCTGGAGACTGGTGGGACCGCGAGGGCGCGGTGCTGGCCAAGCTTGGTGTGACCGATCGCTTTCCGCTGGCGGCACGGATCGGTACGGCCGCCGGCCGAGCCCAGGGTGCTGCGCACGACGTGCGTCGCGCGTACCACTTCGGCCTGCAGGTCATTCTCGACGGTCTCGGCTCCCGCACTTCGAGGTGAAGTTCCCCGCGCCTGGGGATGAATTCGCGATTGGGGATGAGCGCGGGCAACCGGCCCTTTCCTGTCGGGGCCTGTCTGAACTGTGAGGCCATGACCACAACAGGTAATCGCGCTGAGATCGGTTCGTTCGGCGAACAACTCGCTGTCGACCACTTGCAAGGGCTGGGGCTGCGGATCGTGGCCCGCAACTGGCGGTGCCGGTATGGCGAGCTGGACATCATCGCCGCCGACGACGCGACGGCCACCGTGGTGTTCGTCGAAGTCAAGACACGCACCAGCGATCGATTCGGTGGGGTGGAGCAGGCGGTGACCCCGGCCAAGGTGCGTCGGCTGCGGCGGCTGGCCGGGCTGTGGCTGTCCCAGCAGCGGAACGGCTGGGCGGCAGTGCGTATCGACGTCGTCACCGTCCGGATCGGGCGGCGGCCCACCCCCGAACTGATCCACCTGCAGGGGGTGGCCTGATGGCGCTGGGCAGAGCATTTTCGGTAGCGGTGTGCGGGGTGGACGGTCAGATCGTCGAGATCGAGGCCGACATCGCGTCCGGTCTGCCGGGTGTCCACATGGTCGGCCTGCCCGACGCGGCCCTGCACGAGTCGCGGGACCGGGTTCGCGCCGCGATCACCAACTGCAAGTTCGAATGGCCGATGTCGCGACTGACGTTGGCGTTGTCGCCGGCGACGTTGCCGAAGGCGGGTTCGATGTACGACCTCGCCCTGGCCACCGTCGTGTTGTCGGCACACGCCAAGAAGTCGCCGCCTCGCCTGGAGAAGACGGTTCTGCTCGGTGAGCTCGCGCTCGACGGCCGGGTGCGTCCGGTCAACGGGGTGCTGCCTGCCGTGCTGGCTGCCCAACGACAGGGTTGGCCCACGGTGGTGGTGCCCGTCGACAATCTCGCCGAAGCCAGCCTGATCGGTGGAGTCGAGGTGTTCGGCGTGCGGACGTTGCGTCAGTTGTGGGGGTGGTTGGCCGGCAAGCGTGAGCTCGAACCCCGCGTCGACAACCCGCCGCCACCCGGGGAGGTCGCGGCCGACTTGGCCGATGTGGTCGGTCAGCACCAGGCGCGCTACGCCATCGAAGTAGCTGCCGCAGGCGCGCACAACGTCATGATGACCGGACCGCCCGGAATCGGCAAAACGATGCTGGCGCAACGACTTCCCGGACTCTTGCCGGATCTCACGCAAGAAGAGTCCTTGGAGGTCACCGCCATCCACTCGGTGGCCGGTCTGCTCGCGGGTGATCGGCCGCTGATCACCCGACCGCCGTTCGTCGCACCTCATCACACCTCGAGCGTGGCGGCTCTCGTCGGCGGCGGGGCGGGGATGGCGCGGCCCGGCGCGGTCAGCCGGGCACATCGTGGCGTGTTGTTCCTCGACGAGTTCGCCGAGATCAACTCCGGCGCGCTGGAAGCGCTACGGACGCCTCTGGAGGACGGTGAGATCCACCTCGCCCGGCGCGACGGAGTCGCCCGCTACCCGTCGAGGTTCCAGCTGGTGCTTGCGGCCAATCTCTGTCCGTGCGCCCCGCCCGACCCTCGCGACTGCGTGTGCGGTGCGGCCGACAGGCGCCGCTATCGGACCCGGCTGTCGGGGCCTCTGCTCGACCGGGTCGACCTGCGGGTCGAGATGCACGCATCGCGGGCGGGTTCACTCATCACCGAAGACGGAGAGCCCACCGGCGCTGTTCGCCGGCGTGTCTGGGCTGCCCGGCAGGCCGCTGAAGAGCGCTGGCGTCCCTACGGATTCACGACCAATGCCGAAGTCAGCGGAGCGTTGTTGCGTCGCAGGTTCCGTCCGGGAGGTGAGGCGATGAAGCCGATTCGGACCGCAGTCGACCGCGGGGCGCTGAGCATCCGCGGCATGGACAGGACCGTCCGAGTCGCGTGGACATTGTGCGACTTGGCCGGGCGTACCGTGCCCGACACCGAAGATGTCACCAGGGCACTGTCCTTCCGCCAGGGCGGGGCGCACTGATGATCGACGGCACCACCCGCCGCGCCTGGGCCTACCTGTCCCGGGTCGCCGAACCTCCCAACCCCTGGCTGGCGCAGCTGGTTTCCGCGGTCGGCGCGGTGGAGGCCGCCGACCGCATCCGCCGCCGCGACCGAGCTCTCGATGAGCACCTGGAGCGCAGCACGCATGCGCGTCACGAAATCGACTGCGCCGAGGCTGATCTCGACATCCTGGACCGGGTGGGAGGACGACTGATCACCCTTGAGGACGACGAGTACCCTAGCCTCGCCTTCACCGGATTCCGTCAGGTCAAGGCCAAGGACAAAAAGCCCCAGGCGCATCCCCCGCTGGTGCTGTGGACCGTCGGCCCAGCTTCGATGATCGACGTCTCGGAACGTTCAGCGGCTCTGGTCGGTACGCGGGCGGCGTCAGCCTACGGCGAGTACGTCGCCGGGGACCTGGCAGTCGGACTGGTCGAGCGCGACGTCGCGGTGGTCTCCGGCGGTGCCTACGGCATCGACGGCGCCGCGCACCGCGCCACACTCGCCGCCGACGGTGTCACGGTCGCGGTATTGGCCTGCGGCATCGACGTCCCGTATCCGTCGGGGCATTCGGCACTGTTGCATCGAATCAGCCGCAGCGGGCTGGTGGTCAGCGAGTATCCGCCCGGAACGCGGCCCACCCGGCGACAGTTCCTGTCCCGCAACCGCCTTGTCGCCGCGCTGGGCAGGGCCACGGTGGTCGTCGAGGCCGGTGTGCGCAGCGGTGCGGCCAACACTGCGGCCTGGGCGGATGCGCTGGGCCGGACGGTGGGAGCGGTGCCCGGGCCGATCACCTCGGCGTCGTCAGTCGGTTGCCACGCTTTGATCGACGGAGACGCCAAGGTGATCACCCGGGCGGCCGACATCGTGGAGCTGATCGGGCGGATGGGGGAGTTCGCCCCCGAACTCGAGCGCCCGGTATCCGAGCTCGACGCCCTCTCCGCCGCCGAGCTCGCGGTGTACGAGGCGCTTCCGCGCCGCGGTAGCCGCACGGTCGACGAGATCGCGGTCGCAGCCGGCCTGCCGGTCTCCGATGTGCTGGGGCCGTTGACCATGCTGGACGTGCGTGGACTGGTCACGCAGGTCGACGGCTGCTGGAAGCTGGCCAAACGCTAGGAGCCTGCGACGCGGACCGCGCTCGTATAGTCGGGGGCAGACAACCCGACGCGCAGCAAAGGACATCAAGTGGCAGGACGTCCCGTGCACACCTTCGAAGTCGTGCGCACCGAGCAGCTCACCCCGCACGTGATCCGCGTGGTGCTCGGCGGCGCGGGTGAAGGCACCGGCTTCGACACGTTCACCCCGAACGACTACACCGATTCCTACGTCAAGCTGGTCTTCGTCGACGACGACGTCGACGTGTCCGAACTCCCGCAGCCACTGACACTGGACAGCTTCACCGAGCTGCCCGCCAATCGGCGGCCCACCGTGCGCACCTACACCGTGCGCGACGCCGATCCGGAACAGCGCGAGCTCACCATCGACTTCGTCGTGCACGGCGAGCACGGTGTCGCCGGTCCGTGGGCCGCGTCCGCCACCCCCGGGAAACGGATGTTCGTGATGGGCCCCAGCGGCGCATACTCACCGGACCCCGCAGCCGACTGGCATCTGCTCGCCGGTGACGAGGCTGCCCTGCCGGCCATCAGTGCGGCCGTGGAGGCGCTGCCCGAGGATGCGGTGGGAAAGGTCTTCATCGAGGTGGCCGGCCCGGAGGACCAGGTCGAGCTCGCGGCCCCGGCCGGGGTGGACGTGTTCTGGATCTATCGAGGCGGCCGCGCCGACCTGGTACCCGAGGACAACGCCGGTGACCACGCCCCGCTGATCGCCGCGGTCAAGGAGACCTCGTGGCTGCCCGGTCAGGTCCAGGTCTTCATCCACGGTGAGGCGCAGGCCGTCATGCACAACCTGCGTCCCTACATCCGCAAGGAACGCGGCGTCGACGCCAAGTGGGCGTCCTCGATCTCGGGGTACTGGCGGCGCGGCCGCACCGAGGAGACGTTCCGGCAGTGGAAGAAGGAACTCGCCGAAGCGGAGTCGAAATAGCCCTGCCGCAGCGAGTGCCGATGGCACGCTGGGCCCATGACATTCGTTAACTACCAGCTCGAAATCTATCTGCAGGGCCTGTCCGGGATTCTGCCGACGCTTCCGATGGACTACGCGGGCTGGGAAGCCAAAGCCGAGGTCGCCATGCCCCCGTCCATCTGGTCCTACGTGGCGGGCGGCGCCGGCGACGAGAACACCCAGCGCGCCAACCGCACTGCATTCGATCGGTGGGGCCTGGTGCCGCGCATGCTGGTCGGCGCCACCGAGCGCGACCTCAGCGTCGAGCTGTTCGGCATGACGCTGCCCTCCCCGCTGTTCATGGCGCCCGTCGGCGTCATCGGGCTGTGTGCACAGAACGGCCACGGCGATCTGGCCGCCGCCCGGGCCGCCGCCAGGACCGGCGTGCCGATGGCCGTCTCCACCCTCACCGAGGATCCGCTCGAGGACGTGGCCGCCGAATTCGGTGACACGCCAGGCTTTTTCCAGCTCTACACCCCGACCGACCGCGACCTGGCCGCCAGCCTCGTCTCGCGGGCGGAAGCCGCCGGGTACAAAGCCATCATCGTCACCCTCGACACCTGGATCCCCGGTTGGCGTCCCCGCGACCTGGCGATGTCGAACTTTCCGCAGCTGCGCGGACGGTGCCTGGCGAACTACACCAGCGACCCGGTGTTCCGCGCCTCGCTCGCTCAACCCCCCGAAGAGAACATGCAGGCCGCGGTCCTGCACTGGGTGCAGCTCTTCGGCAATCCTTTGACCTGGGAAGATCTGCCCTGGCTGCGGTCGCTGACCGATCTGCCGCTGATCCTCAAGGGGCTCTGCCATCCCGACGACGTCCGGCGTGCCCGCGACGGCGGCGTGGACGGCATCTACTGCTCCACCCACGGCGGTCGGCAGGCCAACGGAGGACTGCCCGCGCTCGACTGCCTGCCCGGCGTGGTCGAGGCCGCCGACGGGATACCCGTGCTGTTCGACTCGGGTATCCGCAGCGGCACCGACATCGTCAAGGCACTCGCCCTCGGCGCCACCGCCGTCGGTGTCGGCCGCCCCTACACCTACGGGCTGGCGATCGGAGGCGAGGACGGACTCGTGCACGTCCTGCGCTCGCTGCTGGCCGAGGCCGACCTGACGATGGCCGTCGACGGCTACCCGACACTGGCCGACCTGACCCCAGACGTGCTGCGGCGCGTCTCGTGACCGCGACCCGCGCAGTCTGCCACCGTAGGGGAGTGCAGGACGTTCTCGAGCAGTTCGACGAGTACCTCGCCCTGCAGCGGGGGCGCTCCGAGCACACCCGGCGCGCCTACCTCGGTGACCTGCGTTCCCTGTTCGCGTTTCTCGCCGACCGCACACCCGGGGCCGGGCTCGACGAGCTCAGCCTGCCGGTGCTGCGGTCCTGGCTAGCCGCCCAGGCTGCATCCGGGACCGCCCGCGCCACGTTGGCCCGGCGCACCTCGGCGGTCAAGACGTTCACCGCGTGGGCACAACGCCGGGGTCTGCTGACAGACGACCCCGCGACCCGGCTGCAGGTGCCCAAAGCCGGCCGCACGCTGCCGTCGGTGCTGCGCGCCGACCAAGCGACAGACGCCATGAACGCCGCGGAATCCGGTGCCCAGCAAGGTGATCCGCTGGCGCTGCGGGACCGCCTGATCGTCGAGATGCTCTACGCCACCGGCATCCGGGTCAGTGAACTGTGTGGCCTCGACGTCGACGACGTCGACCGCTCCCGGCGCGTGCTGCGGGTGCTCGGCAAGGGCAACAAGCAGCGCACCGTGCCCTATGGGCAGCCGGCGCACGACGCGTTGTCGGCGTGGCTGACCACCGGACGCCCGGCCCTGGCCACCGGCGAGTCGGGTCCGGCACTGCTGCTCGGGGCCCGCGGCCGCCGACTGGACCCGAGGCAGGCGCGCACCGTGGTGCATCAGACGATGTCCGCCGTACCCGGCGCGCCCGACATCGGGCCGCACGGATTGCGGCACAGCGCCGCGACGCACCTGCTGGAGGGCGGCGCCGACCTGCGCGTCGTGCAGGAGTTGCTGGGCCACTCCACCCTGGCCACGACGCAGCTCTACACCCACGTCACCGTCGCCCGGTTGCGGGCCGTCCACGACCAGGCCCACCCACGCGCGTGACCCTCGGCGAGAGTGCGTACCCGGCAGTCGCCGGGCGCTCGGCATCACCGGGTGCGCACCCGCGGCGACGTGCGGCCGCGTTGGCGACCGTCGTACTCGTCGCGACGTCGTGCGCCAACGGCACACCGCCGCAGGGGGAGCAGCGCCGTCACTCGATGGGCACGGCCTCGACGTCGTTGACTCTCGACGACGAGCCGTGGTGGCCCGTCGGCCTCAACGCCTACCAGCTGGGCACTGATTGGCGGGTCAACGCGGGGTGCGGGGCGCAGGTGGATCTCGACGGTTACTTCGCCCGGTTGCCGCCCAACACCCTGACCCGGTTCAACGCCTACTCCAGCCTGGCGGTCGACGAGGACACCGGCGAACTCGACTTCGGTCCCCTCGACGCGGTCTTCGAAGCCGCCGAGCGGCACGGGCAGCTGCTCAACGCCGTCCTGGCCAACAGCGAAGGTTCCTGTGAGGGAGGCGAATTCAAGGGGCACGACTGGTTCGTGGGTCAGTGGCGCACGCAGGTGCTGCCGAGCGAGCCGATGTCGTACGGCGACTGGGTCGACACGGCGGTCCGGCGCTGGCGGGACTCGGCCGCGGCGGCGGCCTGGACTCCGGTGGGGGAACCGGAGCCGTCGATCTGTGCGGCCCAGGGGTGCGACTGGCGGGCCAGAGACTGTCCCGCCGATGCGGCCGTGGTGGTGCGCGCCTTCTTCGACGAGGTCGGTGAACGCATCCGTGCCCTGGATCCGGATGCGCTGATCTGGGAGGGCAGAGCAGGCGGCGGCCAGTGTGGATCGGCGGGTGACGACTACGCCTATGTCGGCGCCTCACCCGGCGTCGACGTGTTGGAGTACCACGATTACGAGGTCGGGCGCGAACTGCCCGGTGACCCGGTCAGCGGGCTCGGCCGCCGGCTCGCGCAGGCGCGCGCGTTGGACAAGCCCCTCGTCGTCGCTGAACTCGGGGTACATGCCGGATCCTGTCTGCCGGCCACCCAGCGCCGGCAGCTCGTGTCGCGGACCGTCGGGCACCTGCGCGCCGCCGGCGCCGCCGGTGTGCTGTTCTGGGCGTTCGTCCCCGACCCGCGCACCGACCACTGCACCTACGACATCGGGCCCGACGATCCACTGATGACACTCGTCGGGCGCTGACGCGGGCTCATCGCGTCGGCTCGAGCCGGATCGGGGTCTCGGCCAGCAAGCCGAGCGGATCGACATAGTCGGCCCGCGCCGCCGGCCCCCACATCGCGCCCCAGTGCAAACAGGCTTGTGCCGCGCAGCCCGCGTGGCCGGCGACGACCGCACCGATCGCCGTCGCGGCGTCGACGGCCTGCCCGCGCCGCACCGCCGGTCGGAGCGGCTCGTAGGTGGTGCGCAGCCCGCCAGGGTGAGCGATCGACACCAGCGGTCGCCCCGCCAGGTCCCCGGCGAACACGACCGTGCCCGCGCCGGCGGCGTAGACCGGCTGACCAGCGCGGGCCACCAGATCCACACCGCGATGCCCCGGCTGCCAGTTCGGCGACGGCGCGTCGAACGCGCGCACCACGGCCGGCCGGGGCCGCAGCGGCCACTCGAGCCGCCCGCCGTCACCCCACGCGGGGGTCACACCCAGCGCCATCAGGGCGACGAACACGGCGAGTAGGCGCATCCGAGCAGTTCAGCGCGTTCACCCTCGCCGGCGCCAGACCCACGGCCGGGCCTGTGGACAACCTGCAGGCCCTGTTCAGCGGTGGTCAAAGCACCCTGTCACACGGTGTAAACTTCTCACCGCAGCTCGCTACTGCGAGCTGACTTCGCGCGTCTGCGACACGGCCCCACTGGTCCGTCACCTCGCATGCCGGGCGGTCCCGTCCCCAGGTCGGGTCCGGCATCGAAGCAGTCGCCAGGGTCCGGCTCACCCGATGCCGGACGACAACCGACAACTGAAGGTAAAGCACAACCATGGCTGTTGTAACCATGAAGCAGCTGCTCGACAGCGGCACCCACTTCGGGCACCAGACCCGTCGCTGGAATCCCAAGATGAAGCGGTTCATCTTCACCGACCGCAACGGCATCTACATCATCGACCTGCAGCAGACGCTGACCTACATCGACAAGGCCTACGAGTTCGTCAAGGAGACGGTCGCGCACGGCGGGTCGATCATGTTCGTCGGCACCAAGAAGCAGGCCCAGGAGTCCATCGCCGAAGAAGCCACCCGCGTCGGCATGCCGTACGTCAACCAGCGCTGGCTGGGCGGCATGCTCACCAACTTCTCCACCGTGCACAAGCGGCTGCAGCGGCTCAAGGAGCTCGAGGCGATGGAGCAGACCGGTGGCTTCGAGGGTCGCACCAAGAAGGAAATCCTGATGCTGACCCGCGAGAAGAACAAGCTCGAGCGCAGCCTCGGCGGTATCCGGGACATGCAGAAGGTCCCGTCGGCGATCTGGGTTGTCGACACCAACAAGGAGCATCTCGCGGTCGCCGAAGCGCGCAAGCTCAACATCCCGATCATCGCGATCCTCGACACCAACTGCGACCCGGACCTCGTTGACTACCCGATCCCGGGCAACGACGACGCCATCCGGTCGGCCGCGCTGCTGACCAAGGTGGTGGCCTCCGCCGTCGCCGAGGGTCTGCAGGCTCGTGCCGGCGGTGGCGCCGACAAGGCCGAGGCCGGTCAGGACGGGGCGGCCGCTGAGCCGCTGGCCGAGTGGGAGCAGGAGCTGCTTGCGGGCGCGACCACGTCCGCCCCCGAGACCGCGGGCGACGGGGCCCCGACCACCTCTTAATTCGAACCTCGTCGACGAAAGGCTGACATGGCTAACTACACCGCTGCCGACGTCAAGCGCCTCCGGGAGCTGACCGGTGCCGGAATGATGGACTCGAAGAACGCGCTCGTCGAGGCCGACGGCGACTTCGACAAGGCCGTCGAACTCCTGCGCATCAAGGGCGCCAAGGACGTCGGCAAGCGCGCTGAGCGCGCCACTGCCGAGGGTCTGGTGGCGGCCAAGGACGGTGCGTTGATCGAGCTGAACTCCGAGACCGACTTCGTCGCCAAGAACGCGGAGTTTCAGGGCGTCGCTGACCAGATCGTCGCGGCCGCCGCCGCGGCCAAGGCCACCGACCTCGACGCGCTCAAGGCGGCTGAGATCTCTGACGGCACGGCGACTACCACGGTCGAGCAGACCATCGCCGACCTGTCGGCGAAGATCGGCGAGAAGCTCGAGCTGCGTCGCGTGGCCTACTTCGACGGCACGGTCGAGACCTATCTGCACAAGCGGGCCGCCGATCTGCCGCCGGCCGTGGGTGTGCTCGTGGAGTACCAGGGCTCGGACAAGGAGGCGGCGCATGCCGTCGCTCTGCAGATCGCGGCGCTGAAGGCCAAGTACCTCACCCGTGAGGACGTGCCGGAGGACATCGTCGCCAACGAGCGCCGCATCGCCGAGGAGACGGCCCGCAACGAGGGCAAGCCGGAGCAGGCGCTGCCGAAGATCGTCGAAGGCCGGGTGAACGGCTTCTACAAGGATGTTGTGCTGCTCGACCAGCCGTCGGTGTCCGACAACAAGAAGACCGTCAAGGCACTGCTCGACGAGGCCGGCGTGACCGTGACGCGGTTCGTCCGCTTCGAGGTCGGTCAGGCCTGACGACGAGCATTGCGGAGGTATCCGGTCCATCGGGCTCACGCCCGATGACGGGTACCACCTGATAGCTGGAAACGCGCGGCCCCGGGACTCCGGTCCCGGGGCCGCGTGCTTTCTGTCGCCGCCAGGGAAGGTTGCAGCGGCACGCTTCGGCTTTGCCAACGCAACTGCGGCGGTGACAAGAATCCGGTGGCCGGCCGGTCGGCCCGCGTCGATCCTCGTCTGTGCCTGCCCGATGCGTCCGCAGTCTGATTTGCCAGACATCCGAGATGGCGCCGTTGGCAAACTCTTTGCAACCCGGTGGCGGAATCATTCACGCAGCTCAACGGCAAATTGCCAGCTGAGATAGCCCAACCAGGTTAACCTTTACGGGTGACGGATCCCCGAGCTGCTGCACGGTGCATGTGACCGGCATGCTGGACCGGCCGACCGTGCCGATGGAGCGTGCCCGCCGCGTGACGGTCGCTGCAGTACCCGCTCCTTCCGGCACGTGGCGCCGCCGAATGGCCTGGGAGCCGATCGTCGGCGCACTGGTGGACCTGACGTCGGCGTCGGCCGCCGTCGCGGTCGGCATGACGTGGGCCAACCATCTGGGCTACGAGTTGCCTCCAGCCTGGATGGTGTGTTTCTTCGCGCCCACCGTCGTGGCGTTGTCGGCGATGGGCTCGCTGTACCGCCGTTCCCTGAAACGCAGCTTCCTCGACGAACTGCCCATGATCGAGGCGATCACCGCGCTGGCCGCCGTGTTGTTGCTCAGTGGACTCGTGCTCAGGTCGGGCGTGGAGGGCTCACTGGGAAGCGTCGGCAGCGCTGCGGCGAGGGTGTGGATGTGCGCGGCCGTGCTCGTGCCCGCGGGCCGGTTGCTGTGGATCGTGTCCCGGCGGCGCCTGTTCCGTCGCGATGTCATGAAGGCGCCGATGTTGATCGTCGGCAACGGCCGGATCGCCGCGAAGGTGGTCGACAGGATCAACGCCAATCCTGAGTACGGGTTGGTGCCCGTCGGACTGGTCGACGACGACCTACCGATGATGGGCGCCCAGCGGGACGAACCCGCCTGCATCCCGTACCTCGGAACGCTGGCTGACCTCGACGACATCATCACGCGGACCGGGGCGCAGTGCATGGTGGTCGCCTTCTCGCGGACTCGTGACGACGTGATGAGTGACGCGGTCAGGGTCGCGCACCGCCATGGTCTGGCCGTATGGGTGGTCCCAAGGATCTTCGATACCATCGGCATTCACGCGCGGATCGACCACGTGGGGGGTCTGCCGCTGATCGCGGTACCGCACACCGACCCTCGCGGGTGGCAGTTCGTCGCCAAACACGTCTCCGATCGGATCTTCGCCGCCGCTGGGCTGCTGGTGATCTCCCCGGTGTTCCTGCTGTTGATGCTGTTGGTTCGCCTGAGCTCGCCGGGGCCGATCTTCTTCAGTCAGCCCCGGGTCGGACGCGACGGCCGGGTCTTCGGCTGCTTGAAGTTCCGGTCGATGCGTCCGCCCCGCGACTCCGATGCGGTGTTCACACGCGACGGCACATCGGCGCCGGGAGGCGTGGAGGGCGAGGACCGCCGGACGCCGATCGGCAGGATTCTGCGGGCCACCTCACTCGACGAACTGCCGCAGTTGGTGAACGTGGTGCGAGGTGAGATGAGCCTGGTGGGCCCGCGACCCGAGCGGCCCGAATACGTGGACCTGTTCAACGTCCAGATCGCCCGGTACGGCGAACGGCACCGGGTGAAGGCCGGGATCACCGGTTGGGCGCAGGTGCACGGCCTGCGCGGGCAGACGTCGATCGCCGATCGCGCCGAATGGGACAACTTCTACATCGAGAACTGGTCGTTGTGGCTCGACTGGAAGATTCTCGCGATGACCGTCGTCGCTGTGCTGCGTCGCGCAGAGTAACCCCGATCGGCCGGTACGCTTTGGTACCGTCGAGCCATGGATCGCATCAGCGCTGTTGCCGACGACGCCCTGGGTGAGTTCGATGCCGTCGGGTTGGTAGAAGCGCTGCGCACCGGCGCGGTGTCGCCGACCGAGGTGATCGAGGCCGCCATCGCGCGCACCGAAGCGGTGAACCCGGCGCTGAACGGACTGGCTTACGAGGCCTACGACCGGGCCCGATTCCGGTCCCGGCTGGCGCACCCCTACGGCGGCTTCTTCGACGGGGTGCCGACCTTCATCAAGGACAACGTCGCCGTCGCAGGGATGCCGACGATGGAGGGAACCGATGCGTGGGAGCCGCGAATCGCCGCCGAGGACGGTGATTTCGCCCGCGCGTATCTGGCGACCGGTCTGGTGCCGCTGGGCAAGACGCTGCTCTCGGAGTTCGGCTTCAGCGCCTCGGCCGAGCATCCTCGGCTGGGCCCGGTGCGCAACCCGTGGCACACCGACCACACCGCTGGTGCGTCGTCGTCAGGCTCTGCGGCCTTCGTGGCGGCCGGTGTGGTGCCCATCGCGCACGCCAACGACGGCGGCGGATCGATCAGGATTCCAGCCGCCTGCAACGGGCTGGTCGGGCTGAAGCCGACCCGCGGCCGACTGCCGTTGGACGCCAACATGCGCCAGATGCCGTTGCACATCGTGCACAACGGCGTGGTGACCCGCAGCGTGCGCGACACGGCAGCCTTCTACCGAGAGATGGAACGCGTCCAGCACAACACCAAACTGCCGGCCATCGGCGACGTGACCGGGCCGAGCACCAATCGGCTGCGGATTGCGGTGTGCACCCGCTCCATCGCCCGCGAAGCCAGCCCCGAGGTCACCGAGCTGACCCACAAGACCGCTGCCGTGCTCGAGCGACTCGGCCATCGCGTGACGGCCATCGAGAATCCGGTGCCGCAGCGGTTCATGGACGATTTCCTGCTGTACTGGTCGTTCCTGGCGTTCGCTCTGGTGCGCGGCGGGCGCCGGACCTTCGGACAGAGCTTCGAGCGCAGCCAACTGGACAATCTGACACTCGGCCTCGAACGCCACGCCGCTCGGCGCCTGCACCGGTTGCCCGCCGCGCTCGCTCGCCTCGCCCGCGTCCAGCGCATCACGTCGCGCATGACGTCGAGCTATGACGTCCTCCTCACGCCTACGCTGGCCGACGTCACCCCACGTATCGGTCACCTCGACCCCACCGCGGACTATCAACAGATCATCGACAGACTCATCGACTGGGTCGCCTTCACGCCCTTGCAGAACGCGACGGGCGAACCGGCCATCTCGCTGCCACTTGCGGAATCCGCGTCGGGTCTGCCCGTAGGCATGATGTTCTCGGCCGGGCGCGGTGAAGACGCCCGCCTGCTCGAATTGGCCTTCGAGCTCGAACAGGCCCAGCCGTGGCCAACGCTCTGGACCTGATCCCACCGGTAGCCGCTCGAGCCACCGACGAAATTCGTTGCTGCCCTGACACATCGCGTTAACGGGACCGCGGTCCTGTTAACCCCGGCGACACGCCGCACAGCCGTCAGCGAAACGTTGCCGTCCCACCATCGCTTCTTGTGGAGACCACTCCGGTCGCAGACACGGCCACGCACACTCGATCACCGCAGATCCCCACCGGTTCCCAGAACACGTTCGTCTGTCTGGTTCGGTTCGCGCTGGCCAACATTCGTCGCCGGCCGGAGCGATTCGTGCTGTCCGTGGTGGGCATCGCGCTCGCCATCGCCTGTGTGACGGTCGTGCGGACGATCTCGGCGGGCTTCGCGATCACCGGTGCCGAGTCGATCACCGATGTACTCGGCGACGGTCAGCTGTGGGTGGTCCCCGCCGCCGGCGCACACTTCGATCCCCAGGCGCAGGCGCTGATCGCCGCCGGCCCCGCTCCCGCGCTCACGGTCCCCGCAGGATGGTCTGCCACCCGCACACTGTCGGGCGTCGTCGAGGTCGACGGAGAGCCGGTGGCTCTTCAGGGCAGAGACGGAATCGACGGTGGCGAAGCAGTTCTGGGATCCGCACTCGCTGAACGGCTCGGCGTCGGCCAAGGTGACGACGTGACCGTAGGCGCGCAGCCGCTGCGCGTGGTGGTGGCCGGCGACGGGCAATCGCTGACGGTGTCGACTGCGCTGGCCCGTTCGCTCATCGGAGACCACGGATGGTGGGTGGTGTCCGCCCCGCCGGGCCAAGAGAACCGACGCGATCTCGCCGCGACACTCGGCGCTGCGGTGGGCTTGCCCTACACCGCGGATCCGGCCGTGCGGCCCGATCCCGCCGGCGGCGGCCTGATCTACGACACCGTGGGTGGGTCAGGTCCGTTGACCTTCGAACAGAAGTTCTCGGCGCTGTTCTCCGGTGAGGTCACCGGATCCACCCTCGGGTTGATCTCCATGATCGGACTGGTACTGGGGTTCGTCATCGCGGTGTCGTCTTTCCTGGCGGCGGTCACCGAGCGCAAGCGTGAGTTCGGCATCATGTCCAGCATCGGATTGGCCGACGAAGTGCTCTACTTCTTTCTCGTCGAATCGGCGATGGTCTTCCTGACGTCGTATGTCGTCGGCGTGGCCGTGGCGGGTATTGCTGTCGCGCTGGTCATTCCCGGTATCGCCACGGTGACGGCCTGGCTGCAGGGTGCGGCGTTGACCGCGATGTTCCTGCCCGCGATGGCGATCGTGGGCGCGCTGGTGCCGGTGCATCGTTTGCTGCAGCAGCGGCCCGTCTCACTGTTGGGGGACCGCTAGTGATACGCAAAGGTCTGACCTACGGCTGGTTGTCCGCGCAGCGGCGGGCCAAGGAGATGATGCTGCCCGCGGTGACCACCGCGACCGGCGCGTTCCTGGTCGCGATCGTGTTCGGCATGGCCGACGGAATACGCCACCAATCAGCGGCTTTGGGGCATGCTGACGAGATCGGGCGTGCCGTGGTGTTGATCGCGGTGACCGTTTTGCTCGTCGGTGTCGCCGAAGTGGCCGTCGCGACCACCCGGACGGTCGCCCACCGGACCCGGGAACTCGGCGTCCTTGCTGCCAACGGCGTACCGCGCGCACCGGTGGTCGCTGCACTGCTCGTCGAACCGGTGATCGCCGCCGCTGTCGGCGCCCTCGCCGGCGCGATCCTCGCTGTGCTGACCGGCGTGGGGCTCGGCGTCGCCGGCATCGTAGCGACCGGCGTCTCCTACAGCGGCCTGCTGGTCGGCACCGCGATCGCGCTGGCGGTCAGTGTCGTCGCCGCGCTGGGCACCAGCGTCGTCCCGACGTGGAAGGCCGCCTCACGCCCACCCATCCGTTCCCTGGCAGGAGGCTGACCTGTGACCACGATCGACGAATCCTCCGGCACCACAGCCGAGGTCCCGGCTCAAGGGCAGACGCCGGTCATCGAGATCGCCGACGTCTGGAAGCTGCACAAGCTCGGTGATGAAGTGGTCAAGGCGCTCATGGCCGCCGAACTAACCGTCATGCCCGGCGAATTCGTCTGCCTGATGGGTCCCAGCGGCAGCGGAAAGTCCACCCTGCTCAACATCATCGGGGGCCTCGACCGGCCGACCAAGGGCAGCGTCACGATCGCCGGCAAGGACACCGCCACCCTCACCGAGAGCCAGTACGCGGCGCTGCGCCACGACACCATCGGGTTCATCTTCCAGAGCTACAACCTGATCCCGTTTCTCTCGGCGGTGGAGAACGTCGAACTGCCGCTGATGTTCGAACCCTTCGATCGTCAAGCCCTGCGGCATCGGGCGATCGAATTGCTCGAACTCGTCGGCCTCGGACACCGGATCAACCACCAGCCCACCAAGATGTCGGGCGGCGAACAGCAGCGCACCGCGATCGCACGCTCGCTGATCAGCAACCCCACCTTGGTGCTGGCCGACGAACCGACAGCCAATCTCGACCACCGCACGGGGGAAACGGTGGTGCGCATGCTGCGTGACCTGTGCTCGACCATGGGCGTCACCGTGGTCGCGAGCACCCACGACCCCACGGTGGCCGACGAAGCGAGCCGTGTCGTCCGGATGAAAGACGGACAGATCGTCAACTGATCCACTCTGTTGGAAGGCGAACCGATGACACAAGAACTGAGCGCTTCACCGCCTGCGGGCTCCAGCCCGACTGGCGGCTCCGCCGACCGTGGTCCGACTGGCGGCTCCGCCGACCGTGACAAGCTGATGACCACCGAGCTGGTCCCCGAGCAGATCCTGCCCAAGGTGATGACCACGTTCGGGCTCACCGCGGCCTACGTGTTCATCATCTGCTGGATCACCGGCTCCTCGGTGCTGGCCGGCGGGGGTTGGACGGCGATCCCGATGTGGGTGCTGGGCATCCTGACGTTCCTGGTTCCGGCGGGTATGGCGGTGGTCGAACTCGGCAATCTGTGGCCGGGTCAGGGCGGCGTGTACATCTGGGCCACCCGGACCATGGGGGAGACTTGGGGCTTCATCGGCGGATATCTGTCGTGGGTACCGGTGATCCTCAACGCCGCTTCGTCGCCCGCGATCGTGTTGCAATTGCTGCTGTTGGCCTTTCACACCGAGCTCGGGCTGACGACGAGCATCATCCTGCAGCTGGTGATCCTGTGGACCGTCATCGGTCTGGCGCTGGCCAAACTGTCGGCGAGCCAGAAGATCATGAACGTGGTCTTCGTCGTCTACGGTGCGTTGACCCTGACGATCTTCATCGCCGGCCTTCTCTTCGCCGTCAACCACGGATCGGCGACGCCGTTCAGCTGGGCTGAGGCGACCATCCCGAATTTCGCCGTGGCGGGCTTCCTCTACGGCACGGTGCTGCTGTATCTGCTCGGCGTGGAGACCCCGTACAACATGGGTGCGGAGTTCCTGTCGGTACGTAAGAGCGGACCGAAGATGATTCTCTGGGGGTCCGCCGCCCTGGTCGCGATCTACCTGTTGACGACGCTGGGCACCATCATGGCGCTGCCTGTCGGCGAGATCGATCCGGTCACCGGCATCATCGGCATGCTCGACGTCGCGGGGTTCCCGGGTCTGATGGAAATCTGCGCGGTCGTGCTGGCGTTCATCGTGATCGTCGCGTTGATGACCTATCAGGTGGCCTACTCGCGGCTGATCTTCGTCTCCGGGCTGGAACGCCATCTGCCGCGGATCTTCACCCATCTCAACCCGCGCACTCGGAACCCGGTGTCCGCCATCCTGATCCAGGGTGTGATCTCGTCACTGATCCTGGTCGGACTGTACTCGCAGAGCAGCATGGCCAACGTGACCGTCTACCTGCAGGGCGGGTTGTCCACGGTGTGGTTGATCTCGGGCTTCTTCTTCCTGTTCCCGGTGATCATCGCCCGCAGAAAGTACGCGGATCGCTATGCCAACGAGCAGTTCTGGCGGATCCCCGGCGGAATGGCCGGCGTCTGGACCGCCGTCGTGGTCGGGACGCTGGGCACCGTCGGCGGCATCTACTACTCGTTCGTGACGCCTTGGATCGACGTCCCCTCGAGCACCTGGATGACGTGGGTCGGCCTGATCAGCCTCGGCATGTTCGCGCTCGGCCTCGTCGTCTACATCTTCGGCCGGCGATCTGCGCACAAGACCTCCCAGGAGGACGCCCTGGCTCACCTCGCGGTGTTCGACCTCGGTACCGATGATGCAAAGGACTCTGCTCGATGACGATGGACAGCACCGCACTGCGCTCCGACGCCGCCGCCGGCCACACCGGCTACCCCCTGGACCCGCTGAGCGGGGCGGAGATCGAGTCGGCCGCCGCGATCGTCGCGGCCAGTGAGTACGCCACCGAGACGCTGCGATTCGTCATGATCCAGCTCGCAGAGCCGGAGAAGAACGCCGCTCTGACATTCGAGGGGATGGCCGACATTCCCCGACGGGCGTTCCTGACGATGTACGACTCGGCGGCGAAGATGGTCTACGAGGCGACCGTCGACCTCGCCGCCCGCGTCGTCGACTCGTGGACCCCTGTCCCCGGCCGGTTCCCGTCCTATCTGGTCGAGCACATGACCGGTGTCGAGGAGAAGGTGCGGGCCGATCCGCGCTGGCAGGAGGCGATGCGCAAACGTGGGGTCACCGACTTCGACCTCGCGATGATCGATCCCTGGCCGGCCGGCTACTACGGCGCCCAGGACCACTACGACAACTCTGCGCTGATCTGTCGGCCGCTGACCTTCATGCGGGCTGCGCCCTCCGAGCACGGCTACGCCCGGCCGGTCGAGGGCCTGATCGTGACGTTCGATCTGGATGCCATGAAGGTCATCGACATCGAGGACCACGGCGTGGTGCCGTTGCCGCCCACCGCGGGCAACTACACCGAGCAGTTCATGTTCGACCCGAACAACCGGCCGGCGTTCACCGCCTTCCGCGACGACGTCAAGCCGATCGAGATCACCCAACCCGAGGGCCCCAGCTTCACGGTCAACGGGTGGCAGGTGCAGTGGCAGAAGTGGTCCATGCGGCTGGGTTTCAATCCACGCGAGGGCATCACGCTCCACGAGGTCACCTACACCGACCGCGGCCAGACGCGACCCATCATGTATCGGGCGTCGCTGGCCGAGATGGTGGTGCCCTACGGCGACACCTCACCGACGCACTGGAACAAGAACGTCTTCGACATGGGCGAGGTCGGGATGGGATTCTCAGCCAACCCGCTGACCCTCGGGTGTGACTGCCTCGGCGAGATCCATTACTTCGACGGCACGGTCAACGACTCCGCGGGGAACGCGGTCACGATCCCCAACGCGATCTGCATGCACGAAGAGGATTACGGCATCTCGTGGAAGCACACCGACTTCCGTACCGAGGAAGTCGAGGTGCGTCGGTCCCGGCGCCTGGTCATCTCGATGATCTGCACTGTGGGCAACTACGAGTACGGCTTCTTCTGGTACTTCTACAACGACGCATCGGTCGAGGTGGAAGTCAAGCTTTCCGGTGTGTTGACCACCGGCGCGGTGCCCGACGGTGAAACTCCGCGGTGGGGAAAGATGGTCGCGCCCAACATCTACGGACCCAACCATCAGCACTTCTTCAACTTCCGGCTGGACATGAGCGTCGACGGCCCGGGCAACAGCGTCTACGAAGTGGACTCGATTCCCGAACCCGATCCGGCCCTCAATCCGCACCGCAACGCGTGGATCACCCAGGACACGCTGGTGGCCTCCGAAGCGCAGGGCGCGCGGGACTGGAACTGGCAGACCGGCCGGTACTGGAAGGTGGTCAATCCGGCAAAACGCAACGAGCTCGGCCAACCCGTCGGCTACAAGCTGTTGCCCCGGGAGGTGGTGCCGGTGATGGTGCAGGAGGGCTCGTTCATCTACGACCGCGCCCGCTTCGTGCAGCACAACCTCTGGGTCACGAAGTACGACCAGAGCGAGCGATTCCCCGCGGGGGACTACATGTACCAGAGCGGCGAGGCCCAGGGGTTGCCGCAGTACATCGCCGACGACGCCGCACTGGAGGACACCGACGTGGTGCTGTGGTACACCGTCGGCGCCCACCACGTGGTGCGGCCGGAGGACTGGCCGGTGATGCCGTGCGCCTACACCGGCTTCCACCTCAAGCCGGTCGGCTTCTTCGACGGCAACCCGGCATTGGACCTGCCACCGTCGCCACCCAAGTCCTGTCACATGAATTCGGGCGGCTTGCCGGTGGCCGAGCGAGCCCGGGAGTCCTGACCGCCGCGCAGACCCGACCGCGGCGGGCCGCGCCGCGCAGACCCGACCGCGGATTCTCGCCGGGGATGAGGCAGGATGTGGGTAGCCGTCCGCGGCACTGAAAAGGGGGCGGTGATCGCACGCGAGAACCGCAAAGGAGTCCGATGGCGGATCCCACCAGCCTCAACGGAGCCGGTGCGTCGGCGCTGATCCGGCCCGCCTACCGTCGCGTGCTGCTCAAGCTGGGCGGTGAGATGTTCGGCGGCGGGGAAGTCGGCCTCGACCCCGACGTCGTCGCCCAGGTCGCTCGTCAGATCGCCGAAGTCGTCCGAAGCGGTGTCCAGGTCGCCGTGGTCATCGGCGGCGGGAACTTCTTCCGCGGCGCGCAGCTGCAGCAACGCGGCATGGAACGGACCCGCTCGGATTACATGGGCATGCTCGGCACCGTCATGAACAGCCTTGCGCTGCAGGATTTCCTCGAGAAGGAAGGCATCCAGACCCGGGTGCAGACCGCGATCACCATGGGGCAGGTCGCCGAGCCGTACATCCCGCTGCGCGCGCAACGGCATCTCGAGAAAGGCCGGGTGGTCATCTTCGGGGCCGGGATGGGCCTGCCGTATTTCTCCACCGACACCACCGCCGCCCAGCGGGCCTTGGAGATCGGTGCCGACGTGGTCCTGATGGCCAAGGCGGTCGACGGCGTGTTCACCGCCGACCCGAAGGTGCATCCCGATGCCGAGTTGCTCACCGCCGTCAGTCACCGCGAGGTCATCGACCGCGGTCTCAAGGTCGCCGACGCCACGGCCTTCAGCTTGTGTATGGACAACGGTATGCCGATCCTGGTGTTCAACCTGCTCACCGATGGCAATATCGCCCGTGCCGTCGCAGGTGAGAAGATCGGGACACTGGTCACCACTTGACAGGCGTGGCGGCGCGGTGAGCGACAGAGGCGGGCGAAGGCGCCCAGGTGAGTGACAGCGACGGGAGACGAGCACAGTGATCGACGAAACACTCTTCGACGCCGAGGAGAAGATGGAGAAGGCCGTGTCGGTGGCACGGGACGACCTGGCGTCGATCCGCACCGGTCGCGCCAACCCGGCGATGTTCAACCGCATCACGGTGGACTATTACGGCTCACCCACCCCGATCACGCAGCTGTCGAGCATCAACGTTCCCGAGGCTCGGCTGATCGTCATCAAGCCCTACGAGGCCGGCCAGTTACGCAACATCGAGGATTCGATCCGCAACTCCGACCTGGGCGTCAACCCGAGCAACGACGGCAACGTGATCAGGGTGGCGATTCCGCAGTTGACCGAGGAGCGTCGCCGCGACCTGGTCAAGCAGGCCAAAGCCAAGGGCGAAGACGCCAAGGTCTCGATCCGCAACATCCGACGGAAGGCCATGGAGGAACTGGCGCGGATCAAGAAGGACGGCGACGCCGGCGAGGACGAGGTCACCCGCGCCGAGAAGGATCTGGACAAGACCACCCATCAGTACACCGCCCAGATCGACGACCTGGTCAAGCACAAAGAAGGCGAGTTGCTGGAGGTCTGAGTGTGACCTATCAGCAATCGACTCCAGTGGCAGAGCAGCCTGAGAACCAGCCGCAGACGAAGAAGTCGCGCGCTGGGCGCGACCTGCCCGCGGCGATCGCCGTGGGCGTCGCGCTGGGGGCGATGGCGATCGGCATCCTGCTATTCGCGCCGATCTGGTGGCTGGCCCTGGTGGCCGTGGCCATCGCCATCGCGACCCATGAGGTCATCCGGCGGATGCGTGAACACGGGTACGCGCTTCCGGTCGTGCCCCTGCTGGTCGGCGGTCAGGCGATGATCTGGTTGACCTGGCCGTACGGCGCCGCCGGGCTGTTGGGCGCCTACGGCGGCACCGTGATCGTGTGCATGGTGTGGCGCCTGCTGGGCCAGGGGCTCGGCCAGCCGCCGGTCAACTATCTCCGTGACATCGCCGCGGCCGTGCTGCTCGCCACCTGGGTGCCGATGTTCGCCGCCTTCTCCGCGCTGCTGATCTTCGCCGACGACGGCGGGGTCCGGGTGTTCACCGTCATCGTCACCGTGGTGTTCGCCGACATCGGTGGTTACGTCGCCGGGGTGCTGTTCGGCCGGCATCTGATGGTCCCGGCGATCAGCCCGAAGAAGTCGTGGGAGGGGTTGGGCGGCTCGCTGCTGTTCGGTATCGGCGCCGCGGTGGTGACCGTCACGTTCCTGCTCGACAAGCCCGCCTGGGTCGGTGTGCCGCTCGGGTTGATGCTGGTGATCACCGGAGTCCTCGGCGATCTGGTCGAGTCGCAGGTCAAGCGTGACCTGGGGATCAAGGACATGGGGACGCTGCTGCCGGGCCACGGCGGGCTGATGGACCGCATCGATGCGATGCTGCCCTCGGCCGTCGCCGGCTGGGCCGTGCTGACCCTGCTGGCCTGACCCGGCGCTGAGCGGACCGCCTCCCGCCGCGGGAGTGCGATACTGGACTGCGTCATGTCGAAATCCCTGCCGCTCGTCTTCGACGCCCCTCGCCGCGCGATGCCGCCGAGGCACTTCGCCGACCTCGACGACACTGCCCGGGCCGCCGCGGTCGCTGACCTGGGTTTGCCGGCGTTTCGGGGAAAACAGCTGGCCAACCAGTACTTCAACCGGCTCATCGCCGATCCTGCGGAGATGACGGATCTGCCCGCCGGAGTGCGTGACCAGGTGGGCGAGGCGCTGTTCCCGCCGCTGCTGCAGCCGCTGCGCGAGATCGAATGCGACGCGGGGGAGACCCGCAAGGTGTTGTGGCGTGCCGTCGACGCCACGACGTTCGAGTCGGTCCTGATGCGATACCCGGACCGCAACACGGTGTGTATCTCGTCGCAGGCGGGTTGCGGGATGGCCTGTCCGTTCTGCGCGACCGGGCAGGGTGGACTCAAGCGCAATCTGTCGACGGCCGAGATCCTCGAGCAGGTCCGCGCGGCCGGCGCCGAGCTGCGCCACCGGGACGCGCGCCTGTCGAACATCGTGTTCATGGGCATGGGGGAGCCGCTGGCCAACTACAGCCGGGTGCTGGCTGCGGTGCGGCGCATCATCGCGGCGCCGCCGGGTGGCTTCGGGATCTCCGCGAGGTCGGTGACGGTATCGACGGTCGGGCTGGCACCGGCGATCCGCAAGCTCGCCGACGAGCGGCTCAACGTCACGCTGGCGTTGTCGCTACATGCGCCCGACGACGAACTCCGCGACACGTTGGTGCCGGTCAACAACCGGTGGAAGGTCAGCGAGGTTCTCGACGCCGCGCGCTACTACGCCGATGTCACCGGTCGTCGGGTGTCCATCGAGTACGCGTTGATCCGCGACGTCAACGACCAGCCGTGGCGGGCCGACCTCCTGGGCAAGCGCCTGCACGGCGCGCTCGGGGCCCTCGCTCACGTCAATCTGATCCCGCTCAACCCCACCCCGGGCAGCGAATGGGACGCCAGTCCCAAACCCGTCGAACGCGAATTCGTCCGGCGGGTCCGCGAGCGTGGTGTGTCATGCACCGTGCGCGACACCCGCGGTCGCGAGATCGCGGCAGCGTGCGGACAGCTCGCCGCTCAGGGCTAGCGCCGCACCGTCAGGCGTTTCCGGCGTCCTCATGGGCTTGTCAGCTCAACGGGTAGTCCACCACGGTGGCCACCGGGCCCTGCGCCGCGAGGCCGGATGCCGCTTCGATCCACTGGCCGGTGACGATCATCGTCAGGTTGGGCAGATTCACCACGTAGTCGCCGTAGGTGCGTAGGTAGGGATCGCCGACGTAGATGGCCCCGCCGTAGTCGGGAAGCAGATTCTGCACGACCGTGCTCGATTCCGAGTCTTTGACCTGGACCGAACTGTTGTACAGCACGGAGGCCTCGATCTCGAGCTGCAGTCCGACGAATACGCCGGCCTTCTCCTTGAGCTTGATTCCCCCGCCGGCTGCCCAGCTCGCCGACTCCGTCTTGGTGGTGGTGATGGTGTAGTAGTACGAGTTCGTCTGAGAGCCCAGATTGACCTGCTGCTGAACGGGTCCCGATGTCGGCGCGTTGTAGTAGGTGTCGCCGGTGACGTTGATTCCGCACCCACCCGGCATCGCATCGCCGTACCCCGGGGTACACGCCACGTCGACCGCCGCGGACGCAAGGTTCGGGGTGTCGGTGACGTCCATCCGCCCGGGCGTCGAGTACGGGTAGATCAGGTACATGATTCCGGTGTCCCGGTCTGCGTCGTCACCGATGCATCCCGCGGTCTGGCAGGTGACCAGGGGTGCGCTGCCTCCGTTGAAGACCTTGAGCTCTGCCTTGATGTCGATGCCCGTCGAGTTCGTCCACGTCACGTACGCCTCCTGGTCCACGAAGACGTTGTAGTCGACCTCGATGTCGATCCGCTCGAAGGGTTGCAGGACGAAGCCCTTCGTCGGGGAGTCGTCCTGTTCGTATTCGCCGGTGATGCTGCTCAGCGTCTGCGCGTACGGCGAGAGGTTGATGATCTGGATCGTCTGAGAGCTGACGGCTCGGCCGGCGAACACGATGTTCGGCAGAACTCGGAAGGCCTTCAGCTGATCCCGCACGTAGCCTCCGATGATGCCGAAGAGCGACCTCGGTTTGGCTACGGGTGCCGGGAGGGGTGCCGCGATGTCGGGTGTCGTCACAAAGCCCACGGTGTCCGTCTCCGGAGGCGTGGGTGTTGAATCCGAGTCGGGATACGGGTGCGGACCTGTGCCGATCTCCCAGTCGACGGTGGTGTAGGTGACCGCGACCGGGTTTCCGTTCTCGTCGATGACGCCCGACGGGGCCAGACTGACGTAGTCGACGTCGGGAATCGTGATCGTGACACCCGAATTGGTCAGCGTCATGGTCACGTAGTCGTGGTACTCCGGGTACTGCACGTAGATCTGCCCGTAGCTTTCCGGCGGCACATCCAGGTCGACCTGCGATTCGGTGGTGAAGCCGTCGCTCCAGGTGTGGCCGTACTTCTGTTGCACCAACGCGCCGATCTCCGTCTGGAAATCCAGCGGGCCGAGCGAGAAGTTCAACGAGGTGCCGGCGACGATCTTGAGGTTCTCCTCGACACCGCTGGTCTTGGTGACCTCGTGGACGACCTTGTACCTGTTGGTGGAGACCACCGTTCCGTCGTTGAACAGGCTGTTGCCGACCTGCTTGGGTGCGCTGAGCCGCACCCGCTCGTCGACGACTTCCTGAGTGCAGGTGCCCGAGACCTTGCACAGCGCCGCGGCGACGAGTGCCTGGCCGACGGGGTCGGTGCTGTCGATGGTGACCACCGTGCCGGCCTCCGGCAGGAGCACCAACGTTTCCCGCAATGAGATGAGCGAGGGACCGGTGATGGATTCCGGAGTCTCGAAGATGACGGTCTGGATCCTGCTGTTCGTCGTCGTCGCGACCGCGCCGCCCGCCTCGACGTCGACACTGACGGTCGTGGAACCGTCCGACCACGTCATCGTGCCCGCGTAGGTCCAGTCGTCGTCGTGGTAGCTGTTGCCCTGATAGAACGCCAGCTCGACCTGGCGGGCGTTGTCGAGGACGAATTTTTGCTGTGGGCCGTAGGTCAGCGGAAGCTTGGTGTCGAGGTCGGACAGCGTCAGTGCCCTGCCGGTCAGGTTGAGCACGGTGACTTCGTTGCGGACCCAGGGGAGATAGATCTCGCCGGTTGGGTTGCAGACGTCGTCGCGGCACGCGCCAGGGGGGACGGGGTCGGCGCGGGTGCCGAGGATCAGGCCGCCGAGCTCGGTGAGCAGTGTCCCAACGGGTTTCAGCAGAGTGTGCACGGCCAGTGCCAGCCGGCCGAATGGACCGCTCGGATTCGCCGGCGCCGGTGACGCGCCCGGAGCCAACACCGGGGTGATGATGGCTTGCTCGACCTTCTTCTCCTGCTGCGTCGTGGCCGCCGACACCCGGGCTGCCGGGGTCGCCGCAGTGTCGGTCACCGGTGCGGGCACATCCGGTGTCTCCGTCACGGAAGATTCCGCGACGGTGTCGACCTCGGCATTGACGGGGGTTACTACAGAAACGTCCGGCGATGCGGGAGGCGCCAAGGGTTGGTCGGCGAATTCTTGGGCGCGCCAACGTCTGTCATCACCCTGCTCGGTGTCGATGTCGTCGGTGAACGAGGTGCTGCCCGGGTCGGAGGCCGTCTGCTCGTGTTCTGCTTCGGGCTGCTGGGACGCCGAGTCGTCCGCAACGTCGGCTGCCGCGTCGTCTGTCTCGTCCGCGGAGTCGTCGGCCGGCTCCATCACATCGTCGTCGACGGAGGATTCTGGCGTGGGCGCGCTCGAAGTGCCGGAGTCGCCGGCGTCGTCGAGTTCATCGGTGGGCTCCGACGAATCCGCAGTCAGTGAGTCGGCGTCGCGCTGACTCTCCGAGTCGTCTCCCCGGCGTGATGACAGGTGGCCGCCACGCTGCTGGCCTGTGGTGGCGGCATCGTCGCGATCGGAGGAATCTGCATGTTGCGCAGTCGATCCGCTCGCGGGACCCTCGGATGCCGAGCTCGACTCCGAGGAGGACGACGAGCTGCCGTCCGTTCCGTCGTCCGCGTACGCGACGCCGGCCCCGCCGACGAGAGCCGCACCGATGCCCACCGTGATCGCCCCCGCGCCCAGCCAGGCATAGGGTTCGGTGCGCGATGTTCGGCCCCGCGACCGGGTCCCGGTGGTCGCTCTACTGCTCTGTCGACGTCGTGCCCGAGCTGACATCGAGGACCTCTTCTCACGAGGGTATGCACCAGCAAAGCCGGAAGCGCCGAAATGCGCAGCTTTTTCTACCACACCCCGGCGGCTGTCGGTGCCCCGGAAGCTGTGCCCGTTCGTTGTCTATGAGTTCGGTATTGACGTTGATGGCCAATCGATCCCGGAGAAGGTCCGGGTCAGAAGCGTGGTGCTCGACAACCCAGGTCCGCGGCGCTTCTCCGGAGCGCTGCGCGCCGCACCTATCGGTAACTTCGGCAAATATTGACGTTCACTAAGATTTCCGCTTCGGGCAACCGCAGGTCATCCGCCGGTGGGCGGGGTGACGAACCAGATGTTGTCCTCGCGCAGTGCGCGGCTGCGCCAGCCGTCGTCGGTGTGCACCAGCTCGTGGTGGTAGTAGCCACCGCAACTGCTCTGCTCGGCCATGCCGGGCAGGAGCATCGGGTTGTAGAACATCGCCCGTACCGTGGCCGTGTCACCGCCGGGATGGATGTCACAGTCGATGTTGGTGATGTAGTGCATGGTCCACGGGATCGAGCCGAATTCTGCCGACAACCAGTCAGCGACCTCGTCGCGCAGACCAGCGGCCGCGCCCGCTGACGAGTAGTCGATGTACGCGTCGTCGGTGAACACCGAGCGGTACAGCGCCCAGTCCTTGGTGTCGACGGCCCGCGCGTATCGGTACAGCAACGCCCTGATCTGCCGTTCGTCGTCCACGCGCGCGGTATCCGTCATCAGACCACCTCTAGTCGCAGCTCGCGGATGCGCCAGCCGACCGCCGTTCTGACGATGACGTCGTGCCAACGGCCATGGAAGAACGTCATGTCCGAGGCGCCCGGGAGGCGCACCGCGTTGAACCACATCGCCACGACGTGAGCACTGTCTCCCGAGATCGTGGCCTCGACGTTGGTGAGGTAGTGCATGCCGACCGACAAGGATGCCTGCCGGCGTTTCAGATACTCCACCGCGTCGTCGACCGCGCCGGTGAAGAGTCCTGCAGCGGAGTAGTCCACGTGCCCGTCGTCAGTGAACATCGCGCGGTAGGCGCCCCAGTCCTTGAAGTCGACTGCATAGCAGTACCGGGTGAGGAGGCCCTCGAGGCGCACCTCGTCGCTGAGTTGGCGCCGATCACCAGCGACACTCATTCAGGCATGCCGATGGTCTTGGCGTCGAGGTATTCCTTGTAGCCTTCCTCGCCGTTGCGGTAGCCCAGTCCGCTCTGTTTGGTGCCGCCGAACGGGCTGCCGATGCCGAAGTGGCTCTTGCCGTTGATGGTGACGTTGCCGGTGCGCATGCGGCAGGCGATGGCGAAGGCCCGGTCGGTGTCGGCGCTGCTGACCTCGCCGGACAGCCCGTAGATGGTGTTGTTGGCGATCGCGACGGCGTCGTCGTCGCTGTCATAGGGCGTCACGGTGAGCACCGGGCCGAAGATCTCTTCCTGGGCGATCACCGAGTCCGGGTCGACGTCGGCGAGCAGGGTCGGCTGGGTGTAGTAGCCCACAGGCAGGTTGGCCGGGATGCCGCCGCCGGTGATCAGGCGCGCACCGGCATCGAGGCCGCTGCGGATCAGTCCGAGCACTTTCTGGCGCTGGGTTTCGCTGATCTGGGGGCCCTGCATGGTGCCCGGCGTCCACGGGTCGCCGACCGGGAAGTTCTCCATCGTGGTCTTGAGGATCTCGATGCCCTCGTCGTAGCGGCTGCGCGGCAACAGGATCCGGCTGGGCAGGATGCAGCTCTGGCCCGACATGACACAGGCCATCATCGCCGCCATCGGCAACGCGGAGTTGAAGTCGGCGTCGTCGAGGACGATGTGAGCGCTCTTGCCGCCGAGTTCGAGCAGCGTCTTCTTCACCGTCGCAGCGCCGGCGGCCAGGATCGCGCGCCCGGTGGCGGTCGAGCCGGTGAAGGTGATCATGTCCACGCGCGGGTCCGCCGACAGCGCCGCGCCGACCTCGTTGGCGTTGGAGGTGACGACGTTGAACACCCCGGGCGGGATATCGGTCTCCTCGGCGACGATGCGCCCGTATTCGCTGCCCGACCACGGGGTGAGCTGGGCGGGTTTGAGGACCACGGTGTTGCCGGCCATCAGGGCGGGCACCGTTTCGGCGACGTTGAGGTAGAACGGCACGTTCCACGGGGTGATCGCACCGACCACGCCGACCGGTTCGTAGTGGATCTTGCGCCGGGCCGGGCCCAGCGGAGTGTCGTGCACGCCGTTGTCGACCAGATAGTCGAAGTTCTTGCCGTGCTCGGCCCAGTGGGTGACTTCGGCGATCGGGCTCTCGATCTGGCTGCCGGTGACCGTGACCGGGCAGCCGACCTCGGTGATCACGACGCGGCGCAGCCGCTCTTTGTTGCGTTCCAGCGCCTCGGCGAGCTGGATCAGGCAGTGGTAGCGAAAGTCCAGGTCACGCGACCAGTCGGTGGTGTCGAACGCGCGCCGTGCCGCACCGACCGCGCGTCCCATGTCCTCGACCGTGCCATCGGCGGCCTGCCCGGCGACCTGCTCGCTGGCCGGATGGATGACATCGAAAGTGGCACCGCCGGCGGTCGACTGCAGTTCACCGTCGATGAGCATGCGTGGTTCGCCGGCCAGCACACCGGTCTCGGTCTCGGCTGTCGTCATGACAGTCAGCTTTACAAGAAATCGTCCGAGTGTCACGCGTTTGTGACGACCGGGCCGAGCCGCGGTCAGCCGGTCTTGATGCCCACCGCGTGCCGCAGCTGCGCGAGGAACTGGTCGTCATCGTCGCTGCGCACGATGTAGTGCGACACCGCCACGCGGATGGCCGTCGCCGCCTTGACGGCGCCGTTGGGGCCCGGAAGCAGCTTCTCCAGCTGGGCGCGCATGTCCGGAATGATGTGTCCCAGCCGCGCGATCACGACCTCGGGCTCGATGTCGACCACCCGAACGCCGGAGTAGGAGCGCTGGTAGGCGACGATGAACTGCATCGCGGCATCGACGCGCTCGTTGCCGCGCAGACCCGCGGTGGCCTTCGCGATGCCCGTTTCGAACATTTCCCGCTCATAGATCCCGAACGCTTCGAGCAGGGCCGCCTTGTCGGCGAACCACCGGTAGAGCGTGGGTCGCGACACACCGGCCTGCAGGGCGACCTCGGACAGGCTCAGCTTGGTCTGACCATGACGGCCCAGCACTTCGGCCGTCGCGGCCAGGATGCGGTTTCTCGTCGAGGTGTCCTCGGCGAGTTCGGGGCGTTCGGATGCTGGGTGGTTCACGTACCTGGCCTGTCTTACGGGTTCGAGAACGATCGTAAAGCGTCCCGTCGGTACGGACCGACGGCACGCCCGGCAATGTCGGTCACAACGACCTCCCGAGCAGCGCCACCGTCTCGAGGTCAGCCAGCGCCGCCAGGCTGCGCTCCACGCCCTTGAGGGCGATGTCCTCGGCTTGCATGCCACCCATCCCCGCCGTGATCAGCGCAGCCACATACGGATACAGCGCAGCCTGGCGGTAACGATCCCACAGATCGTCTCGGTCGAGCTCGGGTCCGCCTCCGGCCGACAGCGCGCGCCGATAGACCTCCAGCAGCTCGCGCTGTGTGGACTGGCGGTCGGCGGCCGTCATCGACGTCACCAACGTGTAAGCCAGCTCGCGGCTGGGGTGACCGCGACGCACGGCCTGCCAGTCCAGCAGCCCGGCCCGGCCGGCGCGGAAGTACACGTTGCCCGGGTGGGCGTCACCGTGCATGACGGTGTGTGGCCCGCGGTCGACTAGTGCGGCCAGTGCGCGGTAGTGCTCGTTGATGAAGCGACCACGCTCCAGCGACAGTTCGGTGCGCTGCGCCATCCGTCGCGCGGAGGTCCTCAACAACGGGGCGGTGAGCAGTGAGGCGCTGTCCGCCGACGCGGAGTACACCCAGCCCAGTGGACCGGTGCCGACCGCCTGCGGCAGCCGACCCCAGAACGTCCGGTGCAGCTGAGCCAGGAGCTCGACCACCAGAGCGGCCCGGTCGGGATCGATCGGGTGCAGCGTGTCGGGAAATTCGCACCGCGGTGCGCAGACGTCCGCCAGGTCTTCGAGCACCAGGACGAAGCGGCCCGTCCACGGGTCGAAGGCGGAACCGTACGACGTCGGCACCCCGGTCAACTCGGGAGCCAGCTGACGGTAGAAACGGGTCTCGGTGTCGGCGAGGTTGCCGAGTTCGCCCATCAGCCGGGTCGCGACCGTCTCGGCCGCCATCTTGACGAACACGGACGGGGGGACGCCGTCGCCGGTCAGCGCGAGCCGCGCCCGCGAGGAGGTCCCGGCATCGCCGTCGATCACCTCGACCGAAGCCACGGGCCGCCCGATCAGTCGCGACAACGCTGGCGCGTCGAGATCGGCAACGGTGCGGGGCGTCCGGCGCAGGCGCCCGATCGCCGCGTCGGTCCCGATCCGCCGCATACCGCGGCCCAGATGTGCTGCCAACCCGAGGACTGGGGCCACCCGATCGTCGATGATGGACACCGCGGGCCTCCTAGGCTCGAGCTGCAGCCCTCACAGGGTTACAAAGAGTCTGCTGTTTGTAAAGCGTCGAGAAGGGGAGTCGTGGATGGCGGGTCCGTTGGAGGGGCTGCGTGTGATCGAGCTGGGTGTCTGGGTCGCCGGTCCGGCCGCCGGAGGCATCCTGGCAGACTGGGGAGCCGACGTCGTCAAGATCGAGCCGCCTGCCGGTGATCCGGCCCGGACATTCGGCCGCATGCTCGGGATCCCGTCGCACGATCGTCAGCACGAGAGCCCGCCCTTCGAAATGGACAACCGCGGAAAGCGCAGCGTCGTACTGGATCTCACCACCGAAGACGGTAGAGCACACGCCCTGGACATGCTCACCGACGCTGACGTGTTCATCACCAACATCCGCACCGGTGCACTGCGGCGCATCGGGCTGGACTTCGAGTCCCTGACGACGGCCAACCCCCGGCTGGTGTACGGGTTGATCACCGGGTACGGCAACGAGGGGCCCGATGCCGACCGCCCCGCATACGACGTGGCTGCGTTCTGGGCGCGGGCGGGACTGGCCCACCTGTTGACCCGGCCCGGGGACACCCCGCCATTTCAGCGCGGCGGTATGGGAGACCATTCGGTAGGAATGACCCTGGCCGGGGCGGTGTGTGCCGCGCTCGTCGCCCGCACCCGCACGGGAGCCGGCCAGCTGGTCTCGACGTCGCTGTACCGCCAAGGTGCCTATACCGTGAGCTTCGACCTCACGACGTTTCTGATCAGCGGCCAGCCCATCGCGATCGGACAGCGCGAAACGATGGGCAACCCGTGCATGAACAACTACACCGCCGGGGACGGCCGCCGGTTCTGGCTGGTGGGGTTACAGGGTGATCGGCACTGGCCTGCGTTGTGCGCCGCCGTGGGACGGCCGGAGTGGATGCTCGACGAGCGGTACGCGACGGCCCGTGCCCGGGCAGTGAACGCGGCCGGCTTGATCGCCGAACTCGATGCCGTCTTCGCTGCCAAGTCGCTCGATGAGTGGGCCGAAGCCTTTGGCGCCCAACCGGAGCTGTTCTGGTCGCCCATCAACTCGATGGAAGACGTGGTGGCTGACGAGCAGTTTCACGCCGGCGGTGGAGTCGTGTACGTGCCCACCCCGGACGGCGCGAGCGTCCCGATGGTCGCCACGCCTGCCGACTTCTCCGCGACGCCCTGCGACGTGCGCGGGTGCGCACCCGCGCTGGGCGAGCACACCGAGGACGTACTTGCTGAGAGGCGCGCGAACCGCGCCCGCTAGCCGCATCGACCGTCAGCGTCTGGGGCAGCGTGGCGTGGTGGCGGGGCGAATTGCGTGACACATGCGGCATGTCGAAGCTGCGCGAGAAAGTCGGCGCTGTCGTCGCTGTGAACGAGGTACTGCGAAATCGCCACCCGCACCGCTGTCGCGGCCGACAGTCCGGAATCGTTTCCGGTGCACAATCGCTGCAGCCGCTCACGCATCAACGGAATGATCCGGGCGACCCGCCTGATCACCTGGTCGGGTTCGACATCGACCATCCGCAGACCCGGATAGGACAACTGGTACCGCACGATCACCTGCAGCGCAGCGTCGAGTTTCTGGGCGGCGGGCACTTCGGCGGTGGCCTCGGCGATGGCCCGCTCGTACAGACGGCGCTCCCACACCGCGAATTCGTCGAGCAGAACCTGCTTGTCGGCGAAATAGCGATACAGCGTGGGGCGGGACACCTGTGCCTCGGTCGCGACGTCCGACAGCGACAGCTTGGTGGTGCCGTTGCGTCCGAGCACCTCTGCGGTGGCGGCCAGGATCCGCTGGCGAGTCGAGCTGTGCTCGTCGGCGAGATCCGACATTCACACACTTTACAAAATTGGGCAGTAATGTCACGCTGTTTCGGTGCAGGTCCACCGGGAGCAGTCGTGAGGATCGACGTCGATCTGTCCCGATGTACGGGCCACGGCATCTGCGAGACGATCGCCGAAGACGTCTTCGAGGTCCAGGATGACGGGACCGTGGTCATCACCGGTGCCGAGCGTCCCGAATCCGACCGCGACCGGATGATCCGCGCGGTCACCCAGTGCCCGGCCGCTGCACTCCGGCTGCTCGACTGAACCGTGGCCGGCAGAGGGCAGCGGCAGTCGCCCTGAGGCGGAAGACGCTACGAGGACGGCGTTTTCGCGGATTCCTTTCTCGGCGGACGGGGGCGCACGAGCACTGACTGCTGGATTGCGCCCACCGGTCCGTTCTCGTCGAACAGCGTGCCCGACGTCATCCCGATGCCGTCGGGACCGTAGCTCGTCTCGGCGCGGATGCCGATCCACTCACCGTCGGGCACGCGGTGGATGTGCACGACCAGATCGGTGTTGAGGAAGGTCCACCTGCGGATGTCGAGCTTGGCGCCGATGCCGTTGGCGTCGTCGGCGACCGCGAACAACCGCTCGAGCGGAGACATCGTCTCACCCTTGACGAGATCGACCTCGGGGCGGATCCACGACTCACCCGGGCCCTGGTTCAGGGGCGTGGTGAGCCAGCGCCAATCCAGGCTGTGCACGTAGTTGCGCTCCCAGTCCTTTTTCATGTCTCGGCCGCGGGCTTGCGACAAGGGACGCAGCGGCTCCACCGAGGCCTGGGCGACGGCGGCCGTGTCCAGAGTCTGCAGTCGCCAGCCACTGGCCCGGGCGACCGGTCGGGGCGATCCGTCGGGCCCCGCCGCGAGCAGCTCGGCGCCGATCAATTCGATCTGCGTTCCGGGACGCTCGCGGGTGGCCCGCACCCACAGATCTCCGTCGGCCGGCACCGGGCCGAGCAGGTCGACCAGCACCCGGCTGAGCCGGGTGTCGTCGCGGGGGTCACACCGCTGCAGCGCGCGGACCAGCAGCGCGGACACCGGGGCTGCGTGCTGGATCGCCGCTGACCAGGTGGAGCGAACCAGATCGGTCGCCACGAAATGCTCGCCGTAGCTGTCGGTGTCGCCGATCTTCACGTAATAGGAGTCGGACATGCGGGAATCGGACATCGGGTCCTCAGCTGAACCCGGCGGCGGGCACGTCGACGGTCACCGCGTCCAAGCGGGCCAGCTTCGTGCCACGCAGCCGCTCCGGGTAGGCGTCGGTGGCGGACAGCAGGAACAGGGTGCGGCCATCGGGTCCGCCCAGCGCGCACGCGATGGCGGTGCGGTCGCCGATGTCGATGCGATCGCTGACCGAGTACCCGGCCCCGGTGGGTACGATCCGCTCGAAGCGGTGGGCGAGTGTCATCGCCGTCCACACCCCGCCCTTGTCGTCGACGCAGATGCCGTCCGGGGGGCCGGCCAACCCCTCGGCGAAAACCTCTCTGTCGAAGAGGCTTCCGTCGTCGTGGATGGTGAACGCGCAGAGTCTACGTGCCGTGGACTCGGCGACGATCAGCCTCGAATGGTCGCTGCTGATGGCCATGCCGTTGGGGAAGTCGAGATCGCGGGCCACGACGGTGGCGCGCCGGCCCGGTTCCCGGTCGGGGTCGATCCGCACGATCACCCCGCCCGACCGGGCCTGGGAGCCGACATAGGCGCAGCCGTAGCGGTCGATGACCATGTCGCCGAGCGGAGCCGGAGCCAGCTCCGTCACGTCGGCGACCACCGCGACCGTGTCGCCGTCGTAGCTCAGCACCTGCCGGTCCTCGGCGGACACGATCAGCAAGGTGCCGTCGGGCCGGAAGCCGAGCCCGGAGGGCGCATGTCCCGGCAACTCCAGGGTGCTCATCTCGCCGTGCAGCGTCACCGTATGCACGGCTTCACCGAGCATGTCCGAGAACCACACGAGTCCCTCGAACCACCGCGGACCCTCGCCGAAGCAGAACCCTGAGGCAAGCGGGGCGGGCTTCATCGCGACGGCTCCGACGTCGAGTAGGAGCCTACTTTACAAAACACCTCACAAGTGTCACGCTCGCTGGGTGCAGCTGTCAACCCGCCGTGGGACAGCCACGGGCGAAGGGACTCCTCCGATGGGGGTTGCGCCGTGGCCATGAAGACCTACCACCGCCACACCCTGCTCTACCTGCACGAGACCATCGACCTCGGGTCCGTCGGCAGCGAGCGCTTCGCCGCGGAGTTCGAGGACGTCTACCATCCGATGATGGGCGAACTCGGCGCCCGACTGTTCGCGCTGTGGGAAACCACCCCCTACAACGGGCATTGGCCACAGATCACCGTCATCTGGGAGATCGACGCGTTCGCCGACTACGCCCGCATCGGTCGTGCCCAGGCTCGCGGTGGCAGTCATGAGGCGGCAGCGGCAAGGTGGTCGATGTTCCTGCGCGACAGCGGTGCTCGCGGGGAGGGCCGAATCATGTACGCCGGGCGCAGCAACCGGACGCTGGCGCAGCTACAGGCCGACAACGTCACAGCGGGCCTGGTGATCCAGGAGATCATGCAGACCAAGCCGGGACGGCAGGACGACTACATCCGCGAACTGGAACGGCTCTACGTTCCCTGGTCGGAATCGACCGGCAAGAGGTGGCTGGGCTCGTTCATCACGACCTTTCGGTTCAACGAGGTCATCCACTACTGGGCGCTGGAAGGGGACTGGGACTGTTTCGAGAACCACTACCCGTCGTGGAAGGAGCATCCGCCCGCCGAGATCGTCACCTGGATGAGCGTCGCGCCCGCGCTGCGTGACGGGTGGGAGGACTCCATTCTGGCCGCGCTACCTCCGTCCCCGCTGCGATGACCGTGACGCAGACCTTCGGGGAGTACGACCCGTTCGACCCTGCGGTGATGGCCGACCCGATGCCCTACTATCGGCGGCTTCGTGACCACGATCCCGTTCACTACCTGCAGAAGTGGGACACCTACGCGCTGTCGCGGTTCGCCGACATCTGGAACGTGCTGGAAATCAACGACGGAACGTTCGTCGCCTCCGAGGGGACCCTGCCCGCCGCGACGGTGCTGGCCCGCCACAACGACGGACCGGTGCCCGATCCGCCGTTGCACCCCATGCCGTTCCACGCGAATTTCGACGCGCCCATCTACGACGAGGTGCGCCGCTGTACCGCCGCACCGTTCCGCCCCAAGTCCGTCGGCAAGCTCGCCGAGCGGATCCGAGCACTGGCCAACGAACGCTTGGACGAGTTGCTGCCGCTCGGACGATTCGACCTGACCCAGGATTACGGCGGAATCGTCGCCGCCTCGGTGGTATGTGAACTGCTCGGGCTGCCCACCGAACTGGCCGCCGACGTTCTCGCCGCCGTCAATGCGGGAAGCCTGGCCCAGCCCGGCAGTGGAGTCGAGGTGGCGCAGGCGCGACCCGGTTATCTGGACTATCTGAGGCCGGTGGTGGCGGATCGGCGTGCGGCCACCGACACAGGCGCGTTGCCGATCGTGGACAACCTGCTGGCCTACCGGCTGCCCGACGGCTCGGGCCTGTCGGACACCGAAGCCGCCGTGCAGTTGCTCGGAGTGTTCATCGGGGGCACCGAAACCGTACCCAAGATCGTGGCGCACGGATTGTGGGAGTTGTCGGGGCACCCGGCCCAGTTGGCCACGGTGCGTGCAGACCTCGGTGCCAATGTGCCGGTCGCGCGCGAGGAGATGATTCGGTTCTGCGCCCCCGCGCAGTGGTTCGCCCGCACTCTGCGCAGGCCGTTCACGTTGCACGACATCACGATGCGGCCGGGTCAGCGGATCATCTCGCTGCTGGCCTCGGCGAGCCGGGACGAACGCGAATATCCCGATCCGGACAGCTTCATCTGGGACCGCCCGATCCCACGGCTGCTGGCGTTCGGGCGCGGCCAGCACTTCTGTCTGGGCGCGCACCTCGCGCGCCTGGAGATCACCATTCTGGTGACCGAATGGCTCAGGCGGGTATCCGATTTCGCCGTCGACGAGACGGCGGCGTCGCGACCACCTTCGAGCTTTCAATGGGGGTGGAACAGTGTCCCGGTCGAGGTCTGCTGACATGTGGTCGTACCGGTTGGTGGCGCCGTACACCTTCGAACGCTCCGAGGTGCTGCCCCGCTCGCCGGAATCCCTGGGCGACAGACAGGTGCTCCTGCGTTTTCTGGCCGCCGGCATCTGCGGCAGTGACCTTCCCGGATTTCGGGGCACGCAAGGAAGAGTCCCGGGGGACACCGGCCGATGCGCCGCCGAGAAAGAGGGCTTCCCGATCCACGAGGTGGTCGGTGAGGTGCTGGCCAGCCGCCACCCCGAGCATCACGCCGGGGACCGGGTGGTCGGCTGGGCCTCGGGGTTCGACGGGCTGATGGAACAGGTCGTCGCCGACGGCGACGGACTGACATCCTACGACCGGGCTCTGCGCCCCGAACACGCCGTCGCCCTGCAGCCTTTGGCCTGTGTGCTCTATGCCGTCGAACAGTTGCCCGACCTGACCGGGCGGCACGTGGCGGTCCTCGGTCAGGGATCGATCGGGCTGCTGTTCTCCTACGTCGCCAAGGTGGCGGGTGCGGCACAGGTCACCGGCGTCGATCCGGTCGACCGCACCGACATCGGCCCGGCCTTCGGCGTGGACACCGTGGTGCGCGCACCCAGCGACCGGTGGGTGTGTCACCTGCCGGCGCACGCCAAACCCGACGTCGTCATCGAAGCGGTGGGCCATCAGGTCGCGACTCTGTCGCATGCGATCGAGGCCGCCGCACCCGGCGGCACCGTCTTCTATTTCGGTGTCCCCGACGACGACTGCTACCCGGTGAGCATGCGCACCATGTTGCGCAACAACCTCACGCTGAAGTCCGGGGTGACGTGGGAACGCCGACGAATGCTGCGCAAGGCCGACGAGTTCGTGCGGGCACACCCCGGGCTGCTGGAAAGCTATGTCACCCACACGTTCGGTATCGACCAGGTGCAGGCTGCTTTCGACCTGGCCTGCCGCCCGGTCCCCGGCCGGGCCAAGATCGCGATCGTGGCCTGACATGGCCGAGACGAGCCCACTGGCCGCCGCACTCGCCGCCAACCGCCAGGTGTGGGGTGGCTGGGTGGTAGGTCCCACCGCCGCCGGCCCACAGACATTCGCCCAGACCGGCTACGACTACGTCGGATTCGACATCCAGCACGGTTACCTCAGCGACGCCGACGTGGCTGTCCTGCTGCGCGGCCTCGAACACGTCGGCATCGGCACCGTGGTGCGGATGGCTTCACCGGCGGCCGCACCGATCGGGCGGGTGCTCGACGCGGGCGCCGATGGGGTGATCGTCCCGATGGTCGAAAATGCCCGGCAGGCCGCCGAGGCAGTGGCCGCCACCCGGTACGCCCCCGGGGGTGTGCGCAGCTTCGGCCCGCTGCGTGCCGATCTCGGCGTCGACCCGGCCGCGCTGCAGGCGAGGGTGTCGGTGTTCGCGATGGTCGAGACCGCGGCCGGCGCCGCCGCCATCGACGAGATCTGTGCGGTCGATGGTCTGACCGGCATTTACATCGGACCCGCGGACCTGGCGATCTCACAGGGTCACGCGCCGAACGAGGCCTGGGACAAACCACAGGTCCGGGACACCATGATGGCCATCCATGACACCGCCACCGCAGCGGGTCTGATCAGCGGCGTACACGCCGGTAGCGGCACCTTCGGAAAACGGCTGGCGGAACAAGGCTTCCGCATGATCACCCTGGCTTCGGAGTCGCAGGCGCTGCGCCGCGGAGCCGCCGCCCATCTGGCCGAGGCCACCGACCGGACACCGGAGCACAACTCCGGAAACGCCTATCAGTAGAGGTAGCGAGGTGAACATGGCAGATCGTCGTGTCGCGCTGGTCACCGGAGCGGCCCGCGGTCAAGGCGCCGCGATCACGGCCAGGTTGGTGGCCGACGGCTTCTGCGTGGCCGCCTGCGATCGACTCGTCGACGGGGTGAGGGCCACCGCGGACGCACTGGACTCGCGCAGGACGTTGGCCGTGCCGCTGGACGTCACCTCAGCCGAGCAGTGGCAGACGGCGGTGGCCACCACCGTGGCACGGTTCGGTGCGTTGACCACGTTGGTGAACAACGCCGGTGTATTGCACCGCGCCTCGCTCGGCGAGGAGACCCCGGCCGCATTCGAAGGAAGCTGGCGGGTCAACTGTCTGGGTCCGTTCCTGGGAATCCAGGCTGCGCTGCCGCATCTGCGCGAGGCCGACGGCGCCTCCATCGTCAACACCTGCAGCACCGGAGCGATCCGGCCGTTTCCCCACCACAGCGCCTACGGATCGTCGAAGTGGGCCCTGCGGGGCCTCACACAGGTCGCCGCCGTCGAACTCGCTGCGGCGGGTATCCGCGTCAACGCTGTCTTCCCGGGCCCGGTGGACACTCCCATGCTGGATGACGCCACCCAAGCCCGGCTGGCTGCGCACGCCCTGATGGGCCGTATCGGCCGCCCTGTGGAAATCGCCGATGCGGTCGCCTTCCTGGTCTCCGAGCACGCCTCGTTCATCACCGGATCCGAACTCACCGTCGACGGTGGGCAGAGCCTGCAGATTGGATGACGACCGCATGGCGAAGAACCTGTCGATAGGCATCATCGGAGCCGGTCCCGGGGGCCTGGCGCTGGGAATCTTTCTGCGTAAGGCCGGTTTCGACGACTTCACCATCTTCGACCGCGAAGACGGCGTCGGCGGAACGTGGCGCATCAACACCTACCCGGGCCTGGCCTGCGACGTGAAATCGCACCTGTACTCGTACTCGTTCGACCTCAACCCACAGTGGTCGCGCCTGTGGTCCGGGCAAGCGGAGATCCTGCAGTACTTCGAGCGGTGCGCGCACCGTCACCGGTTGGCCGACCATCTGGTGCTGAACACCGAGATCGTGTCTGCACGCTGGGAGCCAGAGCACCAGACCTGGCGGCTGCAGACGTCGACCGGTGACGAGCACACCTTCGACGTCGTCGTCTCGGCGGTCGGGATGTTCACCCAGCCGGTGATGCCCGACCTGGCGGAGGAAGAACCGTTCACCGGCACCGTCATGCACACCGCCCGCTGGGATCACTCGGTCGACCTGCGCGGAGCCAGGGTCGCGGTCCTGGGCACGGGATCGACCGCGGCGCAACTGGTGCCCGAGGTCGCCAGACAGGCAGCCCAGGTCTACTCGGTCCAGCGGTCACCGACATGGGTGCTGCCCAAACCGGACCGGGCTTACACCGAGCGGGAGAAGTGGCTGTTCACGCACGTCCCGCTGGCGAAGAAGATCTACCGCACCCGCTTGTGGTTACGCAGCGAATCCAACATCGCTGTCATCGAGAACGGCAGCGACAAGACCCAGGAGTTCCGGAGTCTCGCCCTGCGCGCACTGGAAACTGCCGTCGCCGATGAGGACCTGCGGCGTCGGTTGACCCCGCAGCACCCGTTCGGCTGCAAGCGTCTCGTGTTCGCCACCGACTACCTCCAGACGCTTGCCCAGCCCCACGTCAGGGTCGTCTCCAGTCCCGCCCGAGCCCTGCGGGCGAGATCGCTGGTGACCGAGGACGGTACCGAATTGGGCGTCGACGTCGTGGTGTGCGCGACGGGATACGCCGCCGCGGACTACCTGGGGCAACTCGAGGTCCGCGGAGCCGACGGAGCGGCGCTGAGTCAGGTCTGGCGCAACGGGGCGTTCGCCTACCTGGGAATGGCCGTTCCCGGCTTCCCCAACTTCTTCATGCTCTACGGACCCAACACCAACGTCGGATCCAACAGCGTCATCTTCATGCTCGAAGCCCAGGCGCGCTACCTGGTGCGTGCGCTGAAACATCTGCGCCGCAAGGAGTCCACCTACATCGAAGTGCGTGCCGAGGTGGTGACGAAGTTCCTGGCCAGGATCGACACCTGGATGCAGGGCACCGTGTGGCTGACGCGGTGCAGCAACTATTTCCGAGCCGCGAACGGCCGCGTCGTCACCCAATGGCCGCGCAGTGCGCGCGACTTCTGGCTCAGGACGAGGTGGTTTCGTCCCGCCGACTACACCTTCGAGGCGCCCGCAGCCCGCCCGGTCATCGAGGTGGGCGCCCAGAGCGCGGGACGGAGGTAGCTTCGGTGGTGCCCCCGCAAGCGCCAGGCGACGACATCGGCAGACGACTCGACCCTGCGCTCGAGCACTTCGCCGGCATCCGCACCGACCTGTCTCCGGCCGTCCTGGGGGCGGTGCGGGACTCGCTCAACCAGCGGCGGGCCGAGGCCGCACCGACCGTCGACGACGTCGGCGTGGAGATCGAGCAGCGCGAAATCCGGCTTGCAGCACAGCAGTCGGTGCGTGTCCGGATCTACCGCGGCGCACCGGCCCCGTCTCCCGCGTTGCTCTACTTCCATTCGGGCGCCTTTGTGCTCGGTAACCTCGACACCGATCACCGCCAGTGCGTGGAATTCGCCAGACGGGGCCGGTGCACCGTGGTCTCGGCCGAATACCGACTGGCTCCTGAGCATCCGTTCCCCGCCGCCGCCGACGACGCCCTGGCGATACTGCGGTGGGCGGTCGACGCCGCCGTGGAAGTCGGTCTCGACACCGCCGCTCTGGCTGTCGGTGGCAGCAGCGCCGGCGCGTCGCTGGCCGCGCGACTGGCCCAGTGCGCTGCGGCCGGCGAGGCCCCGCCGGTGATGTTCCAGCTGCTGCACCAACCCGTGCTCGACGACCGGCCCTCGCCGTCGAAGGACGAGTTCACCACCACACCGGGCTTCGACGCCGACGCGGTGGCGTGGATGTGGCGGCACTACCTCGCCGATACGCCGCCGTCGGCAGACGCCGCCCCTGCACGGGCCGAGGAGCTGGCCGGTCTGGCACCGGCGTTGATCACCTGTTCAGAACTCGATCCGCTACGCGACGAGGCCGTCGACTACGCGCTCCGCCTCATGTGGGCCGGTGTGCGTACCGAGTTGCACGTCTTCGCCGGCACGTGTCACGGCTTCGATTCACTGCTGCCCGAGTGGGAGGTCAGCACGCAGCTGTTCGAAATCCAGGGGTCCGCACTGCGGCGCGCCTTCTGGTGAACCGGGTCGCTTCCCGACGGTGACCGGCGGCGTCACCCCAACTCGCGGGCGACCGCGGCATGGTAGGCGTCGATGTTGGCCGGGTTGACGGTGCGAAAGAAGCCGTCGGGCAACGGATGGTCTCTGTACGCCTCGATCGTCATCGTGCGACGGAACAGGGTGATGTTCTCTCCGGGACGGCTGAACTCGTACTGCACCGTGATCCGTCCCGGCATGCCGCCTTCGCCGTCGCTGTCATGGCCGAGGTTGCCGACCGAGGTGAACATCCACAGCTTCGGACGGGTCGCCATCGCCAGATGCCAGGTGAAGATGCGGTTGCCGTCCGGACCCGTCTCGGTCCACGTGTCGCCGACCTCGAGTGGAAGCTTCTCGGGCACCTGGCCGACGTGGGCGCTGCCGGGGTAGGTCTTCGGCCAATTGACAGGATTGGTCACGAAATCGTAGATCTGTTCGGGAGGTTGGGTGAACGCCGTTTCCGACGTCGTCGTCACGATCCCCACTGTGCTCCGTCCTGCGCCGCGGCCCGCTGAGGTGCGCACCGACCCAAGCTTTACAAACTATCGGGTCGATGTCACGCTTCGGTTTGGTGCGGCAGGGAAAGGTGGATAGCGGTGGACTTCTCCGAAGTAGTGCTCTGCGACGAGGATCGGTTGTTCCAGACCGAACTGCGCGCTTTCCTCGCCGATGTGGTCACCGCCGACGTGATCAGCCGCGATCGCCAGACGGGGGACAACTTCGACGAGGGCGTCCACCTGGCCCTCGGCGCCGCGGGATATCTCGAGCGGGATTGGCTCCCGGAGAGCCAGGGCGGGTTCAGCGCGGTCCAGCGCCGGATCTGGGAGCTCGAGATAGGGCGGGCCCACACGCCGTGGTTCCATTGGGGCACGACAGCGATGGTGGCGAACGCCGTCCACGATTTCGGCTCTGCCGAGCTGCGCGACGAGGTGTTGGCCAAGACGCTGTCCGGGCACTACCGACTGTGCCTGGGGTTCACCGAACCCGAGGGCGGTTCCGACGTCGCGACCTGCAAGACCCGCGCGGTGCGCGACGGTGACGGCTGGGTGATCAACGGATCCAAGATGTTCACCTCCAATGCCCACCATGCGCACTACGTGTTCCTGCTGACGAACACCAACCCGGGCGCGCCCAAGCATCAGAGCCTGACGATGTTCCTGGTACCCCTCGACGCCGCCGGGGTCGACGTCCAACCGATCCGCACCGTCGACGGCGACCGCACCAACATCACGTTCTACAGCGACGTGCGCATCGCGGACCGGTACCGCCTCGGAGACGTGGACGGCGGCTGGACGGTGCTGCGCACGGCTCTCGACGCCGAGCACGGCACCGGCGAACGTGACGACAGCGGACTGCAGAAGATCGCCACCATGACCGAGCATGCGCTGTTGCTCGCCGAGGGCCTCGATGTTGTAGCCGGCTCGTTGGCCGGCTCTGTCGTGGGTGAGGACTCGGTGGCCTACCGGCTGGGCCGCAGCGTGGCCCGCATGGAGGCAGCGCTGAGCACGCCGGGCATGTACGGCCGCGTCGCGATCGCCACGGCGTTGCGGGAGCTCAGCCCGGAGCTGATGGATGTGCAGGGCGCCTCCGGCGGCCTCGCCTCGGCGGACCTCGACGCGCAGTACCTGTTCCGCCTGGGGGTGCCGATGGGAATCTACGGTGGCACGTTGGAGGTCTTCCGCAACATGATCGCTCAACATGCGCTCGGCTTGGGGAGGCCCGCCTACGCCCCCGCAGCGGGCGGACGCTCCTAGACTCGCGGGAGTTGCGGAATCACCTCGGCGGACAGCAGCTCCAGGGTCTGTTCCGAGCATCGGTCGTGGGTGAACAGCACCAGCTGGCCGAATCCCAGCTCCATCAGTTCGCCCAGCCGGTCGACCACGGCGGACGCCGTACCGATCAGTCCCGCCTCCCGGAGGCCGAAACCCGGATCACCGAAACGCTTCTCGGCAAGCTCCCGGACCCGGGGCAGCGCGGCTTCATCGGGCGCGAGCGCCATCACGGCCTCCACTGAGAGCACGATGCTGTCGGGGTCTCGGCCGACGTCCTGGCAGATCGCGCGAAGAGCGGCGAGCTTGGCCTCGATGTCGCCCAGCGCATAGGTCGGCACATTCCAGACGTCGGCGTAGCGTGCCACCAACGGCAGGGTGTACTTCTCGCCGACCCCTCCGACGACGATCGGGGGGCGCGGCTGCTGTGTCGGCCCGGGCTTGATGGGCAGGTCGGAGACGGCGAAGTGCTCGCCGCTGAACTCGATGCGCTCTTCGCTGAACGCCTGGTGCAGGATCTGCAGCGTTTCTCCCAGCTGTGCCGACCGGGCGGCGAACGTGCCCCAGGACAGACCGGCCCGTCGGTGTTCGTCTTCGATCGATCCGCTGCCGATACCCAGCGACAGGCGCCCGCCCGAGATGTGGTCGAGGGTCGTCACCATCTTGGCCAGCATGACCGGGTGGCGAAACTGGTTGCACAGCACCATGTGTCCGATTCGGATGCGGTCGGTGCGGGCGAGCAGCGCGGTGGCCAGGGTCCACGCTTCCAGCGAGGGATGATCGGGCATACCGGGAGCAAAGAGGTGGTCGTAGAGCCATACCGAGTCGATGCCGGAGTCCTCGCACCGGCGGACACGGCGTTCGACGTCCTCGTAGGGCAGGCCCATGTGGGGCAGATAGATCCCGATCTCCGGCCTGGCCATCGGTGTCGCCCACCCCTTTCGTCGGTCGTGACGCTGTACATCGCGCTGCGTAGATGGTAACGACATTCTCATCAAAGGAGAAGAAAGTTATCCCATGAGTGCTGTTGAGTTCGGCCGCATGACCGCCGAGGAGGCCTGGCTGTGAAGTTCGCCATCACCCACCCGATGCACAGCCACCCGTACAACCCGGAGTTGGTGACCGGGGCGGGAATCGCCCGGGTCGCCGCGGCCGCCGAGGCAGCCGGGTTCGACGGGTTCGGCTTCACCGATCACCCCGCTCCCAGTCAGCGGTGGCTCGAGTCCGGCGGGCACGACGCGCTCGACCCCTTCGTCGCGATGGGTTTCGCGGCCGCGCACACCACCGCGCTGCGCCTGATCCCCAACATCGTCGTGCTGCCGTACCGCAACCCGTTCATCGTGGCCAAGGCCGGTGCGACGCTGGACCTGGTGTCCGGCGGTCGATTCACCCTCGCAGTCGGCGTCGGCTACCTCAAGCGGGAGTTCGCCGCCCTCGGAGTCGATTTCGACGACCGGGCCGCGCTGTTCGAGCAATCCCTGCAGGTGATCCGGGACATCTGGACCACCGACGACGTCACCATCGACGGGAAGCACTTCACGGCGAAAGGGATCACCGCCCACCCTCGGCCGGTGAGTGTCCCGCACCCGCCGATCTGGATCGGCGGCAATACCGCGGCCGCGCGGACCCGGGTGGTCGCGCACGGACAGGGCTGGTGCCCGTTCCGGGCGCCCGCGACGCTGGCGCAGACCGCGCGTACCGCTGCACTGGAGTCGCTGGCCGACCTCGCCGCCGGCATCGGCGACCTACGACGCCGGCTGGAGGAGGCGGGCCGCGACCCGTCGACGGTTGACGTCACGTTCACCAACCATGCGGGCGGCACCCCCGGTGCCGACGATTTCGATGGCGACGCGTTCGTCGAGGGGGTCGCTCAGCTCACCGAGCTCGGCGTGACGTGGGTCCAGGTCGCTGTGCCCGGAGACAGCCTGGCGCACGCCCTGGAGGCCATCGACCAGTTCGGCGCCGACGTCATCGCCCGCCGGTGAACCCTGCCTCCCGCTCACGAACCGGAGAGCCGGACCAGTGTCTTGCCGATGTTCACCCCGGTGAACAAGCCGTTGAGCGCGTCGACGCAGGAGCCGATGCCCTCGAAGATGTGCTCGCGGTGCACCAACAGCCCCTGCTCCTCCCACCGGCGCAGCGCGGCGAAGGCCTCGTCGAAGCGGCCCCACTCGTCGAGCGCATTGAACCCCTGCATCAGTGCCGTCTTGGCGAGGAGGTTGACGTAGTTGGCCGGTCCGGGGTGCTCACCGGTCAGATAGCTGGAGATCACTCCGCACAACACGACGCGGGCCTTGGGCGCCAGGCGTCCGAGCACGGCGTCCAGAATGGGCCCGCCCACGTTGTCGAAGTAGACGTCGACTCCCTTGGGGCAGTGCGTCTTCAGCGCCGAGGGCAGGTCGTCCTCGCGGTAGTCGATGCACGCGTCGAACCCGAAATCCTGCACCACCGCGCGGCACTTGTGCGCACCGCCGGCGATACCCACCACCCGCGCTCCGGCGATCTTGGCGATCTGACCGGCCACCGAGCCGGTGGCGCCGGCCGCCGCGGAGACGACGACCGTCTCCCCGGCGCCGGGGCGTCCGATGCCCGTCATGCCGAAGTACGCGGTGGCGCCGGTCGGTCCGTAGATCGACATCACCGCACGCTGGTCGACCCGATCGCCCGGGCCGGGCACGGGCGTCGTGAACAGGTCGTCACGCACGATCGCGTACTCCTGGAAGCCGGTCAGTGTCGTCACGATGTCGCCGACAGCGTAGGCGTCACAGCGTGTTTCGATGACTTCGCCGATACCGGCAGCGCGGATGACCTCGCCGAGCCCGACCGGCGGCAGGTAGCCGGGCTGATCATCCAGCCACGTCCGGGCGGCGGCGTCGATCCCGACGTAGGTGGTGCGTACCAACGCCTCACCGTCGGCCGGACGAGGTGCCGCCGTGGTCACCAGCTCGGTGTCACCGGGCTCGACCAGGCCCCGGGGACGGCGGCGCAACAGGATCTGGCGATTCGTCAGCGTCGACACCAGCCGAACCTACGGCATCGCGGCCGACCGACGAAGTGCTTCTGGCCGCGAGTTCACGCCCACGATCAGAATGCGGCCTCGGGCAGGTCCATCAGCTCGGTGTCGACCGCGTCGACGATGGTGCGCAGCGCGGTCAGCGGCGGCAGCATGTTCGCCGTGAAGAACGCCGCGGTGGCGATCTTGCCCTCGTAGAACGCTGCGTCGGCGCGGCCGGGATCGGCCTCGAGCGCGGTGTGTGCGACGCGCGCCTGCTCGAGCAACCGCCAGCCGATCAACAGGTCACCGACGGCCAGAAGCATTCGCACCGAGACCAATCCCACTTTGTAGATCTCGCCCGGCTGCTCCGAGGCGCCCAGCAGGTAGCCGGTGACGGTGCCGATCATCGCCTGAACGTCCTGCAGCGCGGTCGCCAGCAGGGCGGCCTGAGGCTTGAGGCGCCCGTCGCAGGCCTGGACCGTGTGGGCGATCTGGGCGGCGACGTGGGCCAGCGCCTCGCCGCGGTCGCGGGCCACCTTGCGGAAGAAGAAGTCCATCGCCTGGATCGCCGTGGTGCCCTCGTAGAGCGAATCGATCTTGGCATCGCGGATGTACTGCTCGATCGGGTAATCCTGCAGGAAACCGGATCCGCCCAGTGTCTGCAGCGATTCGGTGAGCATCTCGTAGGCCCGTTCGGAACCCACCCCTTTGACGATGGGGAGCAGCAAGTCGTCGACCCGGTGGGCCATGTCCGCGTCGGCACCTGAAACATGCTGCGCCACATCGTTGTTCTGGTGGGCGGCAGCGTACATGTACAACGCTCGCAGTCCCTCGGCGTACGCCTTCTGGGTCATCAGCGAGCGGCGGACATCGGGGTGACGGATGATGGGCACCCTCGGCGCGGTCTTGTCGGTCATCTGGGTCAGATCGGCGCCCTGCACCCGCTGCTTGGCGTACGCCAGCGCGTTGAGGTATCCGGTGGACAGCGTGCCGGCGGCCTTGACGCCGATCGTCATGCGCGCGTGCTCGATGACGGTGAACATCTGCGCTATGCCGCGGTGCACGTCGCCGACCAGATAACCGACCGCGGGCCTGTCGTGCACGCCGAAGCTGAGCTCACACGTCGGCGAAGCCTTGAGGCCCATCTTGTGCTCCAGTCCCGTCGCGTACACCCCGTTACGCTCACCGATCTCGAGGGTCTGCGGATCGAAGAGGAACTTGGGTACGTAGAACAGGCTCAAACCCTTCGTGCCCGGCCCGGCGCCCTCTGGGCGCGCCAGCACGAGGTGGAAGATGTTCTCGGCGGTGTCACCGACGTCGCCGCCCGAGATGAAGCGCTTGACGCCCTCGATGTGCCATGTTCCGTCGGGTTGGGCGATCGCCTTGGCGCGTCCGGCGCCGACATCGGAACCGGCGTCCGGCTCGGTCAGCACCATGGTGGCCGCCCAGCCCCGCTCCAGGCCTTCGGCCGCCCACCGGCGCTGCTGCTCGTTACCCTCGGCGGCGAGCGCGTGCGCCATCGCGGGGCCGAGCGCATAGAAGAAGCCCACCGACGGATTGGCGCACAGCAGCATCTCGTTGATGGCCCAGGCCAAGGCTGCAGGCGCCGGAAGCCCGCCGATCTCCTCGGCGATGCCGACCCGCCACCAGTCGGACTCCTTGACCGCGGCCACCGTGCGCGTGATCTCGTCGGACACCAAGATTGCATGGGTGGTGGGGTCGAAGGTCGGCGGATTGCGGTCGGCGTCGGCGAACGACGCCGCGATCGGGCCCTGTGCGAGGCGGGCCACCTCGTCGAGCATGGTGCGCGCGGTGTCGGTGTCCAGGTCCCCGTAGCCGCCGCCGGCCAGGACGTCGCCCAGCGACAGCACCTCGAAAAGGTTGAACTCGATGTCCCGCACATTGGCGATGTAGTGGCTCGGCGCATGCGTCATAGCCGGAGTGTGAGCGCCCAGCAAAGACGTACGCAACCGTAACCTGCGCAAACCTACGGTGACGCAACCGTAGGATGTGAGGTCACCGTGGCATGTGATACCGGTCACGCCCGTGCGGCAGCTCGGCCTGCACGGCGGCTCGATCGGGGTCGAAGCTCACCATCGATCCGATGGGCGAGCTCTCCGGCAGGGGAGCCTCGTAGCTCCACGCCACGTCGGGGACGACCACGTCACCGACCACCGCGCTCCAATAGGTCGCCCACCCCTTGTAGTTGCAGTATGTCGACGTGTCCGAGCGCCGGAGGACGTCGGCTCGCACCGCGTCGACGCTGACGTACAGCCGGGGTGTCAGTGACGTCTCGAACACGATCGTCGTGTCAGCGGTGTCAACCACGGTGACGCCGAGGATGTCCACCCGCAGGCGCCGGCGGGTGGGCCGGCAATCGACGCGGTGGTACGGGTTGGGCGGATAGTGCACCAACAGGCGGCCCTCCTCGAGCCAGGTGTCCAC
>MDTD01003757.1_pt1 | contig 86393 bp, 76 predicted proteins | sample 811221 | NCBI WGS metagenome assembly MDTD01 (sample SAMN05326646, study PRJNA326480) | marine metagenome | isolation source: seawater | place: Pacific Ocean: South West | collected 2011
AAACGGCTGTCGGAAAGGGAAGCGCGCGGGTTTCCACATTGCCCGAAATTCCTCTAAGCTATCGCTCAGCTTCAGGAGTTTTAGTTTTTCATGACCGGCGTTGAACGCGCAAACGGCCATAAACCGGCCGGTATTTCCCCGCTTCACCATCCTGCGCTGGCAGATGCGCCGCGCCCGGATCCGGCGAAGCTAGCCTATGATCTGAACGAGGCGCTGTCTGCCGTCGTTCCATTACAGGCACGTGCACCGGAAGATGCATTTTCCGCATCGTATCTTGGAACGGAACGGGAGGGCAACGCCGTCCTGATATCCGAAGACGGGTTGCTGTTGACAATTGGGTATTTGGTCAACGAATGCGATCTTATCACGGTCGGAACCCGCATCGGGGGCGTCGCCGAGGCGCATATTGTCGCGTATGACTACGAGACCGGCTTCGGCCTGCTTCGGACCTATGATGATCTCGGTGTGAAGCCGATGGAGCTTGGCCATTCAGCTGCCGTTCGCGAGGGCGACACGCTCACCGTCGGCGCCCATGGCGGCGCGGCCCAGGCGCTTGCCGCCAAGGTATCGTCAGTACGCGAATTCGCCGGCTATTGGGAATACCTGATTTCGGGCGCGATCTTCACCGAGCCGCCGCATCCCATATGGTCCGGTGCGGCGCTGATCGATCCGGAGGGCAAGCTGGTCGGGATCGGCTCGCTCTTCGTCCAAGATGCCGAGGAGGAAAATGCTGACACTCAGCCCGGTAACATGTTCGTGCCGGTCGATCTGCTGAAACCGATCTTTGAGTCGCTAATCGAAAAAGGCCGCACCGAACACCCGCCGCGCCCGTGGCTCGGTATCTACACGGTCGAAACCATGGCACATCTTTTGATCACGTCTGTGTCGGAACGCGGCCCCGCCGTGGATGCCGGGGTCGAACCCGGCGACGTGCTGCTGGCGGTTAACGGGCAGGAGGTCAAATCCTTGGCTGGTCTCTACCGGGAGCTCTGGGGCTCCGGCGAAGCGGGCGTACCCGTCGATCTGGCGTTGCTGCGCGATCAGAAGATGATCGAGGTATCTGTCATGACGGTCGATCGTGCCCGGATCATGCGCCGCCCGGCAAGCCACTGACCCGGAAACGTATGAAATCCGGGTGTGTGACACATATTTCCGATCGATTTCGTGGACAAGGTTAATGCATGTTAGCCATAAGCGCCAACACTACAGGAGACAGCGAAAATATCTGGCTTTACCGCCCCCATTTGAACGTATAGAGCGCTGGCATGACGGAAAATTCTGAGATTCCCCTCCATGATGGGATGGCCGCGGTCGCCGACCGATACGATGCGTTCATTCTCGACGTCTGGGGGGTGCTGCATGACGGCGTGACGTTGTATCCCGGGGCTGTCGACACGCTGGAGCGGCTGACCGCTGCGGATAAACCATTCGTCATGCTGACCAACGCACCGAGGCGCAGTAGCGCCGTGGCCGAGGCCATGATAGCGATGGGCATGCCCGAACAATATTGCCAGAAGATTCTGTCGTCGGGCGAAGCCACGTTCCTCGATCTCCGGGAGCGTTCTGACCCGTTTTACGCATCGGTTGGCGACCGGTTCCTTCATATTGGCCCTGAACGCGACCGAAACCTGTTCGATGGGCTGGACTGGGATGAGGTCCCACAGGTCGGCGATTGCGATCTGATTGTCAACACAGGGCCATGGGAAGACGGGGAGACCGTTGCCGACTACGAAGATCTGCTGCAGCAGGGGGCTGCGATGGCGTTGCCCATGATCTGCGCCAATCCTGATCTCGTAGTCATACGTGGCGGACGCGAGATAATCTGCGCTGGATCACTAGCGCTGCGGTACGAGGAAATCGGCGGTTCGGTCCGTTGGTTCGGTAAGCCAAAGGCCGAAATCTATGAATACTGTTTCCGGGAACTAGCGGATTTCGATAAACCCCGGATCGCGGCGGTTGGGGATTCGTTTCGCACCGATCTTGCAGGGGCGGCCAATGCCGGCGTTGCGCCGATCTTCGTCGCGGCCGGCATCCATGCCGGTGAACTTGGCGGCTGGCCGCCTGATCGGCTCGCATTGGACGGATTGGCGGCAAAATGGAGCGCCCGGCCGGCTGCAGCGATTCCCGCCTTCGTCTGGTGATTTCGGGTTACGAGCGGCAATATGTATTTTGATGCCGGAGTAGTTGTCACGAATCAACATGTCTTGGAGTCGTTACCCGGTAAATCTGTCCGGAAAAGCGAATCCATGAGACACCTTTTCCGGCGTTTGCGGAAATCTTTTTCGCGCCGCCCGCCGGAGTTGCCATTATTCTGATAGCCGTTTGATTTCTCGACTGTGTCTGGTACGTCCCTACCAGCATCGGGTGGAACGAGCTGTGGACTCTCCTGCTGCATGAGTGAGGTGGCTTTTCGCGGGCGTATTTGCGCCTCCCGCCTTTGTTGGGTTGCTGGTCGCGTATGTTCGCCATAGTGCCGTCTTCAACGAGACCGCCTGCTATATAAAGTAGGGTAGTCGCACCTGATCTATTCGGCGGATGAATTCTCGGGTCGGTTAGAAGCTATCGGTGAGGCTCTCGCCTCTGAGGCGGCGGTACTGTTGGCGGTCACCGACCAGGCCGCAGAACAGAGGCTGCTGCTGCCCGACGTTCTGGAAGAACAGACCACCCGGGTTGGAAAGGCGTCGGATGCTGCCGGCGTGCAGGCCGGCCGGTCCTCCCGTGGAAAGGCGATAATTCTGTTCAATTAGCTTCCCTCAAGTCGAGGAGCCGTCTATGACGGCGTCTCAAAGGATCAGGATCGCCAAAACCGTGTACGCACTGATATTCACCGTCTTCGTCGACACCGTAGGCTTCGGCATTGTGCTGCCGCTGCTGCCGCTTTATGCCCAGAAATTTGGTGCGTCGCCGGAATTGGTGACCCTCGTCGCGGTTAGTTTCACGCTGGGGCAGGCGCTATTCGGCCCGTTCTGGGGATGGCTGAGCGATCGGATAGGCCGTAAACCAGTGTTGTTGATCACCATCACCGGCACTTTGTGCGCTTATGTCTTGCTCGCCTTTTCAACCTCTCTGATGATGCTTTTCGTCGTACGGTTTCTGGGTGGGGCGATGGCGGCGAATATGAGCGTTGCGCATGCGCTGGTTGCCGATATCACTCGCGCCGAGGATCGCACTCGCAATATCGCGCGCCTCAGCGGCGCCGCCGGGCTGGGTTTTGTTGCAGGCCCCGCGATAGGCGGATTGCTTGCAGGCGTGGATCTAGGCGGATCCGCGTTCTTGCTGCCATATCTGACGGCGGCCCTGTTTTCGGCCGTCGCACTGGTGCTCGCGGTGATTCTGATCCGCGAAACCGTCTCGCCGGAGCAGAAAAACCAGGCGCGTGTTGCCCGCGGCTTCGGTGCTTGGAAAGTCGCGCTGGCGCATAGTCAGACGCGCCTGTTGCTGTTTCTGATGTTTGCGCCGCCCTTCGTCTTTGCTGGTATCGAGGTCATAATCGTGTTGTGGTCCGAGAGGGCCTGGGGGTGGGGTCCGCAGCAAAATGGCTACTTTTATGCTTGGATGGGCGCCTGCCATGTCGCCCTGCAATGGATTGTGATCGGTCCGATAGCCAGGTGGATCGGTGAACGGGCGCTGATTACACTGGGCGCTGCGTCGCTGGGAGCGGGCGTTCTGTTGATGCCGCTTGCCTCCCATCCTGTCGTTCTCTACGCCGCGGCATTTCTCATGATACTCGGTACATCCGGTTGCACTGCATCGCTCAGCAGCCTGTTGGCGCAATACGCTGATCCCGCCAGCCGCGGGGGTGTTCTGGGTCTGGGGCAGGCGTTTGCCGGTTCCGGCCGGATTGCTGGGCCGGCGCTGGCGGGTGTCGTTTTCGCGTCGATCGGTATCGACTGGCCATTTTTCTTCGGCGCGGCTGCGATGATCCTGATGGTTTTCGGCAGTCGGTTTATCGTGGTTCGCCGGGCCTCCGAGATAGGTGCTCAGAATCCTTGACGCCGGGCCCGCAGACGACTAAAACTTCGCGCCTTCCGGGGCCTCAAACGGCCCATTTTAGGTGTTTAGCTAAGAATCTCGGGAATCAGACCATGTCCAGACGATGCGCCATGACCGGTAAGGGTGTACAGGCCGGCAACAATGTCAGCCATGCCCACAACAAGACCCGCCGTCGGTTCCTGCCCAATCTTCAGGATACTTCGCTGCTGTCGGATGCTCTTGGCAAGACGGTGAAACTTCGCCTGTCGGCGCGGGCGATCCGTACCATCGAACACAAGGGCGGGCTCGATGCCTACCTGCTCGGCACCGCAGATTCCAAGCTGCCTGAAGAAGCCCTGACGCTTAAACGCAAGGTCAAGAAGGCGATGGCAGCAGCTGGCTGATATCACTGATTTTCATGAAATAAAAAGGTCCGTGGTTTCGCGGGCCTTTTTTCGTTTCAACGTCTGTCGAGCGATCTAAATCACGGTGCAGACTTCGTCGAAGTCGTACCGGTACAGGCGGGGACCCTTGATTCCCTCCAGATCTCCATAGCCGATATTGCACAGGAAATTGGATTTCCAGTTCTTCCCCGAGAGGAACGTTTGGTCGGCTAAATCTGCGTTAAAGCCACCCATCGCGCCGGCATCGAGCCCAACCGCCCGGATGGCCATGATCAGGTAAGCTCCCTGCAGGGTGGATTGCTGAAAGGCGAATTTTTCCGCGACAGCCGCGTCATTGCGAAACCTGTCGGCCATTTCCGGCCGGACTGGATAATTCTGCGCGAAATCCTCATGGAAATCGTTGTCGTAGGCGAGCAGCGCGGTCACCGGCGCGGCCATGGTTTTGTCGACGTTCGACGGCGCAAGGCAGGGTTTCAGCCTCTCCTTGGCTTTCTCGGAACGGATGAAGATCAGCCGCGCCGGTTGCGTGTTGGAGCTGGTCGAACCGTATTTCATCATGTCCCATATTTCACGAAGTTGGTCTTCGGAAACGTCCTTGTTCTGCCACCAGTTGTGATTGCGGGCCTCGCTAAAAAGGAGGGCGATAGAGTTTTCATCAAGATGCTGAATGCGGTCGCGATAATCGGTAATTCGCTCGCGGGCGTCTTCGAGGGCTTGATCTTCGGACATTGGTTAATTTCCTGTTTTGTTCGTTTACGGCCAAATTGTGACGGCAACATACTGTCCCGTATTGGGATTTGCACGTACCTCAGACTCGTGAGAAAATGAATTTGATTAGAAAACTAATCTCTCTAACAAAGGACAGGGACATGAAAACCTTCACGAAGACGCTTTTCGCCGGTATCGCGGCGAGCGCTATGATCGCCGGTGCTGCGACGACCGCGGCTGTGGCAATGGATTACAAGGGTAAGACGGTCAAGATCGTCATTCCTTACGGCCCGGGCGGCACGTATGACAAATACGGTGTCGCGTTCTCGAACCACCTCGGCAATCATATTCCGGGTAATCCGAATATTATTCTGCAGCATATGCCGGGTGCCGGTGGCGCCAAGGCAATGAACTGGTTTGCCAATGTTGCGCCCAAGGACGGTCTGACGTTGATCGTGCCGCTCGACAACGGCGTCACCAACCAGCTAATGCGCCCGAAAAAAATGCGCTACGACGCGCGCAAGTTTACGTGGCTCGGTTCCAGCAACCAGACCAACGTCGTTATGGTTGTGCGTACCGATTCCGGCGTCACCAAGTTGGAAGATCTGAAGACTAAAGCCATCATAGGCAGCACCAGCGGCAAGAACTCTTCCGGCTATCTGAACCCGATGCTGATCCAAGGCCTGTTCGACTACAAGATCAAGATGGTCACCGGCTACAAGGGTTCGTCGAAGTCGATCTTCGCGATGGAGCAGGGTGAATCCCAGATGGCCGCGTTTAACTGGCTGGCCTGGGCGTCCAAGGTGCCGCACTGGTTCAAAGGCGATAAGCCGTTTGCCCGCGCGATCGCGCAGGTTGGTATCTTCCGCGATCCCGACCTGCCGAAATCGGTGCCGATGATTAACGAATTGGTTACCGATGAAATGGACAAGAAAGTCGTTGGCTTTCTTAGCGTCGCCGGCCTGCTCGGCCGCGGTCTGGCCCTCCCGCCGGGTGTAGACAAGGACGTCGTGGCCACCCTACGCGCCGCTTATGACAAGATGAATGCCGATCCGGCATTCGCGGCGGAGCTGAAAAAGCGAAAGCTACGCCTGATCCCGTCGACCGGGGCGCAGATCCAGAAGGTCGTGAACGACTCCGTCGACAATGCCTCGCCTGCAGTTGTGAAGCATGCACGGAAGCTGATCTTCGGCAGCTAGAGCTAAGCCTAGGACTCCGTCAGAAACGGCAAACGGGCCGGAAAATTTCCGGCCCGTTTTTTTGTATCCTGAATTCTCGGTCGGCTTTACGCCGCTCGGTCGCGCCTCCGTCCCCGTGCGCCGGCGGCGGTTGTGCCGTCGTCAAACAGTTCGGCTAGTCGGTCCATCATGGTGCCGCCAAGCTGTTCGGCATCCATGATGGTCACGGCGCGGCTGTAATAACGTGTGACGTCGTGGCCGATCCCGATGGCCGTCAGTTCGACGTCGGGGCGGCTCTCCAGCGACATGATGACCTCGCGCAGATGACGTTCTAGATAGTTGCCGGGATTGACCGACAATGTGGAATCGTCGACCGGAGCGCCATCGGATATGACCATCAGGATTTTGCGTTGTTCGGAGCGGTTGACCATACGGCTGTGCGCCCAGAGCAGTGCCTCGCCGTCGATATTTTCCTTCAGCAGGCCTTCGCGCAGCATCAGCCCCAGCGATTTCCGGGCCCGCCTCCACGGTGCATCCGCAGGCTTGTAGACGATATGCCGCAGATCGTTCAGACGTCCGGGGTTCGCCGGTTTGCCGTCCGACAGCCAGCGCTCGCGCGCTTGTCCGCCTTTCCAGGCCCGGGTTGTGAAACCAAGGATTTCGACCTTCACTCCGCACCGTTCCAGTGTCCGCGCAAGGATATCGGCGCTCATCGCCGCCACCGTGATCGGGCGGCCGCGCATCGAACCCGAGTTATCTATCAGTATGGTGACGATGGTGTCTCGGAATTCCGTTTCCTTCTCGATCTTGTAGGATAGCGGATGCATCGGGTTGGTGACGACGCGTGACAGCCGCCCGGCGTCCAGCATGCCCTCTTCCAGGTCGAACTCCCACGATCGCGATTGCTGTGCCAACAGGCGGCGCTGCAGCCGGTTGGCCAGCCGTCCGATAATCCCCTGAAGGTTTGCAAGTTGTTGGTCCAGGTGATGCCGCAGGCGGTTCAGCTCGTCCGGATCGCAGAGGTCTTCCGCCTCGACGATTTCGTCGAACTCGCCCGTATAGGGCTGATACAGCGGTTCCCGATCGCGGCTGGGGCCGCCGTCCTGGCGCTGCTGGTGCTGGGATTGTTCGCCGTCCTCGTCACCGGTGCCGGGCATCATTTCGTCCTGGCCCTGTTCGGACATGGACTCGTCGCCTTCTTCGACCTCCATGTCCTCCATCTCGGAGGATTCGTCGCCCGACATTTCGGCCGATACGCCTTCCATGTCTGCGTCCTCGGCATCCGCGTCTTCGGCGTCCTGTTCTTCGGACTCCTCGCCTTGTTCGCCTTCTTGCTGATCGGTGGCTTCCGACTCCTCGTCGATCAATTCCAGTTCCACCAGCAGGTGGGCCAGCGCCTCCGCGTAGGCTTCTTGGTCGTCTATGCAGTCCGCGAGGGCGTCAAAATCCGTGTCGACCTTGTCGTTGACCCAGTCGCGCCACAGGCTCACGAGTTGCTCGCCGCCTTCTGGCAGTTTCTCGCCGGTCAGCTTTTCGCGGACCATGAGCCCGATCGCTTCCGACAGAGGTGCGTCCTCGCGGACATTTACCCGGGTGTAGCCGAAGGAGTCGCATTTTTCTTCCAGCGATGCGCGAAGGTTGTTGGCAACCCCCACCATCATACGGCTACCGAGCGCTTCGCAGCGAACCCGTTCGAGTGATTCGAATACTGCACGCGCGTTTTCGCCCTGCGGCGCGCGCGTCGCATGCAGCCCTTCGTCGTGAAATCGCAGACGCAGCGCCATGGCGTCGGCCTCACCCCGCAGCGCCGCGACCTCTCTCTCGGTGAAATCCCGCGACGGGATAGGCAGTCGGGCCTGATTGTCGACCAGCCGCGCTTCCGAGCCGTAGACAAGTGTGATGTCTTCACGCTCAGCGATGGCGCGGATTGCAGCCGCGGTAACGCGGCGGAATTCCTCGGCCGGCTGATCGTCACTCATTCCGAGGTCAGGCGGCGGTCTGGGTTGCGTGGAGTTCCGGCAATTCCTCGCCGAAGCATCGCTGGTAGTATTCCGCCACCGTCGTACGCTCCAGCTCGTCGCATTTGTTCAGGAAGGTCATCCGGAACGCGGTGCCCACATTGCCGAAAATAAGGTTGTTTTCAGCCCAGGTGATGACGGTCCGCGGAGACATCACCGTCGAAATGTCGCCCGCCATGAACCCGGCGCGCGACAGATCGGCGACACGCACCATGGAACTGATGATCTGCTGACCTTCTGCGTCCTTATTGTAATCCGGGCACTTGGACAGGACGATTGCTGTTTCGTCTTCATGCGGCAGATAATTCAGGGTCGTCACCAGATTCCACCGGTCAAGCTGGCCCTGATTGATCTGCTGCGTACCGTGATAGAGGCCTGTGGTATCGCCAAGGCCCACCGTGTTGGCGGTTGCCAGCAGGCGGAAGGCCGGGTGTGGACGCAAAACGCGGTTCTGGTCGAGCAGGGTCATCTTCCCGTCGACTTCCAGAACGCGCTGGATGACGAACATCACGTCCGGACGGCCGGCGTCGTATTCATCGAAGACCAGGGCGATGGGGCTCTGCAGCGCCCAAGGCAGGATACCGTCGCGGAATTCGGTGACCTGTTTGCCGTCTTTGAGGACGATGGCGTCCTTACCGATCAAGTCGATACGGCTGATGTGGCTATCCAGGTTAATCCGGATGCAGGGCCAGTTGAGGCGGGCGGCGACCTGTTCGACGTGGGTCGATTTACCAGTACCGTGATAGCCCTGGATCAGCAGTCGGCGGTTGTGAGCAAAAGCGACCGCGATCGCGAGTGTGGTATCGTGATCGAAGCAATATGTGTCGTCGAAATCCGGCACGTATTCGGTTTTCTTCGAGAAAGCCGGGATCTCCATATCGAGGTCGAGGTCGAAGGCCTCTTTAGCCGACACCGTGGTGTCAGGCAGATCTATTTCGCTGATCTCAACGATCGCGTTCTGGTCTTTGGAAGCCATTCAACTGTGTTCCTCAAGCGTAAACTAAATTAAACAAGTCGCGCTATATCAAGCGCTCGCTGTCCTGTAACGTCGTATATGCGTAATTAACCGATTTTAGTCGGTCTTCATATCAAGCGCTCGCTGTCCTGTAACGTCGTATATGCGTAATTAACCGATTTTAGTCGGTCTTCCGCCCTTTTGTCGCCCCCGTTAGCATCGGGGTGCAGCATTTTGGCAAGAATTTTATAACGCACTTTTACATCGGCTTTCGTCACTGGCGCAACTAGCCCCAGAACAGAAATTGCTTCGCGTTCCGAAGGCGTCAGCGATTGCAGTTGGACATCCGCTGCGCGTGTTCCCGTACCGTCACGCCCGTCGCGGCCCAGCAGGCGCAGAGGATCGGCAAATTTTTCCCCGTCATTGCCTGTTCGGGTGCCCAGCGGCCAAGTGGGCCGCCGCCACACGACATCGTTTCTCTTTTCCGCCTCTATGGCAGTATCGTCCATATCTGCGTAGTAGTTCCAAGCTGCGTTGTATTCACGTACGTGTTCCAGGCAGAACCAGTAATAGCTGTCCAGCGCGTCGCGCGAACGCGGAGCGCGAAATTCACCCACCAGATTGCAGTCCGGATGGGCGCAGGTTCGGACGGCAAAGTCGGCGTCGGTATCCGGGTCCCTAGAGCCTGTGGTCGACATGCTGGCAGTATGATCGCCGGAATTTGGAGGTGCAAGCGCGGCCCGCTATACTCCGGCGATCGACCGATGGCGGCCTGGCTGCACAAAATTTAGGGGATAATCCCGGATCATGACCGTTGCTCAGGACATCGAAACTAAACTTACCGAATCGTTTCAACCGGCGTCATTGAAGGTCATTGATGAGTCGTCGCAGCACGCTGGCCATATGGGTGCCCGACCGGAGGGCGAAACTCATTTCCGTGTGGAGATCGTCGCCGATGCGTTTGCCGGCAAAAATCGTGTCGACAGACAACGTATGATTTACGCGGTCCTGAAGGACGAACTTGCAGGTCCTGTCCACGCTCTTTCGGTCTCCGCCAACGCGCCCTGACCCGCAGTTTTGCGGTGCCGCAAAGCCGGCCCCCAAAACTTGAAACCAAGCGTCGACGGCGACCGAAATTCATAAAGTCTGCGTTCACGGACCTGTCTTATCGCGTGATGAATTGTCAGGTTTTACTGATAAACGAAAGTGCGGCCCCGGTCTTTCAACCTGTAACGGGTGATTGACGAAAACTGGGTTACACAGGACTGGTTCTGGTAGTGGATTTTGAGTCACTCCCTTTATCGGGTGACGTGGATGTCTTTGGACGCAGGAACAGTATTCGTCTGGAACCAGATTTGTGGGAAGCTCTCCGCGAGATTGATCTTCGGAAAAAGCGGACGATGCACGATATCTGTCCGAATATCGACAAGACCCGAGGAGGACCGCGCCTGACATCCGCGATACTGATTTATGTGGTCAGTTACTGTCGGTCAGCCGCCAATCCTTACCGAGCGGTTTTCATCCTGCTTTGCCGGTATAGAAATCCGGATATTCAGAGCGGATCATTTCGCCGTCCGACGACCACACATGGCACGTATTCACCGGCGGGCGTGACGCTTTCGTCAGCTTTTTGCTCTCTGCCGCGTTCGCCGGCGAGGAGTCGGAAAACCGGACCGTGTGAAAGGCGACTGTGGCGATCGGTTTCAGCATATCGACGAGATGAGCGCATCCGCGCGCGCCGCCAAGGGATTCCCGCACCCTGCGGTTCCACCCCGGTCCTATCTTCAACCCAGAGAGTTTCTGAAAGTTTGGCAGGATCGCGGGACACATCTCGTACGGTCCCGAGTCGGTGTGGACCTCAACCTGTTGTACGGTGAATTCCCTGTCCACGGTCAGCCGAATCCACATATCGTGCAATGGTTCACCCGGCTTTATTTCGCCGCGAAACTCGTTGGAGAACGGATAAGCCTTAACGTCCGTCAGATGGCCTTCGATATCCCACAAGCCATCGGAGCGGCGAAAGCTGCGGCATTCGATGGCTCGTGTGTGTATTGGTTCGCGGTCTACGTCTACGGTCGATAACGGCATCAAGTGTTTCCTGATATTTGAGAGATTACTCGGCCGAATTTTCGTTTGGAGCGGCCTCTACTTTTCCTAGCCGGATGGAAGTGATCCGGTTGCGCTGACGGCGCACTATCTCGAAGCGAAAGCCGTGAAAGTGAAAAATCTGTCCCACATTCGGGATGACCTTGGCTTCGTGGATAATCAGCCCTGCCAAGGTCGCGACGTCCTGGTCGGGTAAATCCCACCCGAACCGACGATTGAGATCCCGTACCGTGACGCTCCCGGCGATCAGATAAGAGCCGTCGCGCTGTGGGCGCACACCAATCGGTACGACATCGTGCTCGTCCGAGATATCGCCGACGATCTCTTCCAGAATATCTTCCAGGGTCACCACGCCCATCAGCGCGCCGTATTCATCAACCACCAGCGCGAAGTGTTCACGGCGGCGTCGAAAAGCGTTCAGCTGGTCCAGCAGTGTCGTCGATTCCGGAATAAACCACGGCGGGGTTGCGATGTTGTCGATATCCAACGCATCCATATCGCCGGTATGGGCATGGACCTCACGCAGCATCCCCTTGGCGTGCATGACGCCGACTATGTTATCGGGTGAATCTCGCCATAGTGGAATACGCGTAAATGGACTGACTAAGGCCTCTTCGACGATCTGGCTGGTCGGAAGTGAGGCATCAATCATGAATATCTCGCGCCGATGCTGCATTACCATCTCAACATCGACATCGGCAAGATCGAGAATGCTGTGCAGCATGGCGCGCTCGTGACGGGCAATTGCGCCACGACCTCGGTGAAGCTCGATCGCGCCGCGCAGTTCTTCCATGGTGGCGCTCCAGTCTCGGTTGTCGTCGAAATTGACGCCGAACACCCGCTGTGCGCCGCGGGTGAAGTACTGGATGGCCGACATGACAGGTCCGAGAAGCCGTACAAGCAGAAGAAAGGTGGGTGCGATAGTCAGTGCCAGCCGGTCCGCGTTTCGAAACGCATATGTCTTGGGAAGAATCTCGCCGAAAATCAGTACCAGCAGGGTCATTGCGATCGTCGCGTAGATCACGCCTGTTTCACCGAACAGGCTGATCAGGACGCTGGTCGCTAAGGCTGACGCAAGAATATTTACTAGGTTGTTACCAAGTAAGATCGTGCCGATCATGTGATCCTGGTCTTCGCGCAGACGGTTGACCAGGCCCGCCCGGCGGTTGCCCTTTGCTTCCATCTGGTGCATACGCGGCCGAGACGCGGCTGTCAGCGCGGTTTCCGAGCTTGAAAAAAATCCGGAAAGGATCAGGAGCACGGCAATACCGCCGATCGTTGCAAGTGTTGCTATTTCCATGCGGGGAGGCGAGTGCTTCTTTCTGGCGTATGTTTGCTGTAGGTCCTTGTCATGCGGCAATCGCGCGGCGCAGCATGTCCTCGACCACGGCCATGTTGACGTCGCGCGCGATGACTGCGTCACCTATGGCACGGGCAAGGATGAACGTGACGTGTCCGTCCCGCACTTTCTTGTCGTGACCCATGTGTCCGATCAGGGTGACGGGATCCCATTTCCGGTCGCCTCCAGCGGAGACTGAAATTGGCAGACCGGTCGAGCTGAAATGAGCCATCGTGCGATCGAGATCGCCAGCCGGACACAGGCCCATCCTAACGGAGAGATTCAGCGCCATGATCATCCCAATGGCGACGGCTTCTCCATGTAGCATCTCCGACCCGAATCCGGTTTCCGCCTCCAGCGCATGACCGAACGTATGGCCGAAATTCAAAAGCGCACGGATGCTGTTTTCTCGCTCATCTTCGGCGACCACCGCGGCCTTGGCGGCGCAACTTGTCTTGACGGCATATATTCGGGCGTCGAGGTTACCCTCAATGACGGCCCTACCGTGCTGCTCCAGCCAGTCGAAAAAACCGGCGTCGCGGATCAAACCGTATTTCACGACCTCCGCATACCCAGCAAGCAACTCGCGCTGCGGCAGGGTGTCGAGTGCCGCGGTGTCCGCAATAACAAGCCGAGGCTGGTAAAACGCCCCCGCGAGGTTTTTGCCGTGCCGTGTGTTGATGCCGGTTTTGCCGCCGACTGAGCTGTCGACCTGGGCCAAAAGGGTTGTCGGTATCTGAACGAAATTTATGCCGCGCAAAACCTGGCTGGCGGCGAAGCCCGTGATATCGCCGATCACGCCGCCGCCAAGCGCGACCAATGTCGACGTCCGTTCCGGTGCGCCATCCAGCACCGCGTTGACGACGCGTTCGACCATGCCAAAATTTTTATTTTCCTCGCCCGCGGGCAAAACAATATTTCGTACCGCTAAACCCGCATCCCGCAACGATCCAGTGACCATGTCGAGATAGTGGGGTGCCACGTTTTCGTCTGTGACAATCCAGCAGGCGCCCCTGCCGGCAGCTGCCGGGATATATTGTCCGGCGTTAGCCAGCAAGTGCTCACCGACAAGGATGTCGTACGACCGTTTACCAAGATCGACCCGCAGCGCGTCCGTGTTTGTTGTCATTCGGTGGTTGCGCTTGTGTTGGTGACAGGCGAAAATTTAGATAGAGCGGCGTAAACTTTCTGCACGGTTGAATCCGGCGACTCTTCGCCGGTGTTCACCGTCACATCAGCTTCCGAATATGTCGGATAGCGCTGTGTCATCAGATTTTCCAGCTTTCGCCGCTTGTTGCCGCCCTGCAACAGCGGCCGGTTATTGCGTCGCGAAACCCGATGCAATAGCACCTCCAGGTCGGCTTTCAACCATACGGAGACTCCTTGCCGCCGCGTGTTCGCGCGGGTGTCGGCATCCATGAAAGCGCCACCGCCTGTAGCGATGACGCGCGGTTTTTCGGACAAAAGCCGCGCGATCACCCGGCGTTCACCATCGCGAAAAGCCTGCTCGCCTAACTCGATAAATATTTCGGAAACGGTTCTGTCCGCCGCCGCTTCGATCTCTGCGTCGGCGTCCACGAATTCCATGCCCAGTTTGAGGGCCAACCGCTTGCCGATGCAGGTTTTACCCGCGCCCATCAATCCGACGAGGACGACTGATTTGCCGTCCAGCGTTGCGGGAATTACGGAAGTAGGTTGCTGGTTAGACATCGGATCAATGCCGGTATTCGATCACAGGGGCGACGCTCGGGCGGACATCCGCCCGGCGCGACGTTGAAAGCTCTTCCGACAGCCGATAAACTGCCCTCGAATCGCCACAAATCTTCATTATTTGATGAATATACGACGATTTTTCTTCCGTGTCGCCAACGATGTCGTCATCGGTAACTGGCGGAACTAGTAATTTTGGTTGTCGCTATTCAGGCGTTTTGCGCTGGCGACGAATCGAAAAAACAGACAGGGTCCAAAATAAAATCGGACAGGGTTCAAGATTATGAGAAAACTGGCCTCCATTATTATCGTGGGCGCGCTGCTGTTGCTTGTCGGCGGCGGGCTGTTCCTGGCTACTTGGAAAATTCCGGTGCCGGCAACCGAAGTCGAATATACGATCCCGAATGACCGGTTCTCTCGCTAATTCTCTGGTTCTCGTGTGCCTTGGGGCGGCGTGGTTGGCGCCCGGCGATGCCGCTGCGCAACTCCAGTTGAATCGGCCGACACCGCAAATTGAAAAGGCCGCGCCGGCGGTCGCAGAACCGGCACCTGCTGAATCCTCTTCGGCGACAACGTCACCGCCGTTTGAAACTGTTGCCCCGCGTCCGCTCGAGGAATCCGACATTGTGGTCGATCGATTGGGCTCGCTGGACCCGGACGCGAACGGTCTGCTTTCGGAAGGTCAGGGCGGTTTTTCGCTAAATTTCTGGCAGGGGTCGGAATGGGCGCTGGTAAGCACCCTCATGCCGCGTATGCCAGCAGAATCGTCGAGTGCCGTGATCCGCAGTCTGGCTGAACGGCTGTTGATCTCGCGCGCTGCCGTTCCCGCCAACAAACCGGTTAGCGCCAGTTTCATAGTGCTTCGGGTCGACCGTCTGCTCGCGATGGGTCGCATTCGGCCTGCACTGGACCTGTTGAGGATCACGTCCGACGAACGGCGGGATGAAAATCTGGCGCGGACACGCAGCGAGGCGCTGTTCTTTGATGACAATAATGCCCGCGCCTGCACCGCAGTTCAGAATGCGCGTGTCCAATACACGGGGCTGTACTGGTTGCAGGCGCAGGCTTTTTGTCTGGCAATATCCGGCGATCACACCCGCGCCGCGCTGATCTCTGACCTGATCCGCGAACGCGATCACGAAATAGAGCCCGTCTTTTTTACCGCGATCGATGCTCTGGCCGGCGCTCGGAAAGACGGTGCGCCCGCGCTGGTCGCGCCGATGGCGTTGCACCTTGCGATGATGCGCGCCGCGAAGCTGCGGGTGCCTACGGAAGTCGTGCAGGATGGACCGATTTCGGTACTTCGGACAGTCGCGTTGTCGGGCAACGAGGCATTGGATGTGCGTCTGATCGCCGCCGAAAAGGCCTTTCGGGCGGGTGCGCTCACCGGCGAGCAAATTCTCGAACTCTATCTCGGGATACCGTTCTCCCGAGAGGAGCTGAACGCACCAATCTCTGCTGCCGAGGAAAACTGGGGTCCGCGGACTAGAGCTCTGATCCTAAGATCGGCCGCGTCGCAGACGGTCCCGTTGGCAAGGGCCGAGGTATTGCGGCGCGCTTGGCAGATCGGGCGCGAACGTGGCAGCTACGCTGAAATCGCAGGTCCCAGCGTGTCTTTGGCCGCGGAACTGACTCCGGCTCTGGAGCTGAACTGGTTTGCCGTAGATGCCGCGCGCGTGCTGTTCGCGGGCGGCAGGATAGACGAAGCGCTTGCCTGGTACCGAATCGCTGAGCGGGACCGAGAAGTATCCGACGAGGCCCGCGCCGCCGAAGCTGCACTTTGGCCCTTGGCGGTGTTGGCCGACACGACTGACTCCGTCGCCCTGACCGAGGAGCTTTTGGAGAGGTGGTACACCGCCCGCCGTCAAGCCGATCCACAGGCTGGCGCACAACAGGCGCGGACATTGTTTGCTCTCTTGGCGGCACTGGGCAGGCCGATCTCCGACGCTAGATGGCAATCTCTTCTTGTCGCACCGTTCGGGGGCGACGACTCCGGTCTGAATGTCGCCTGGCAGCGTAGGGTCGATGAAGCCACCGGCGACAGCCTGCTGGGCGAGGTCGTGCTTCTTGCCGCCGTGGGCGCCGGAGAGAGTGCCGATGGAGTTCTCAAGTTAGGCGACGCGCTGCGCATTATTTCAGCTTTGCGCGCCGTGGGGCTTGAACGGGACGCTCGGCTCCTTGCTATCGAAACAGCCGTGTCGTCTGGACTATAAGCGGCGGGGTCATGAGCGGAAATGCGGATCAAAGACATCTCGACGCGTTTCTCGAGATGATGCTGGCCGAGCGCGGGGCGTCCCTGAATACGGTCGAGGCCTATCGCCGCGACGTCCAACAATATCTGATTTTTCTGTCCCTTAGCAGTGTCGATAGCGTCACGGCCGGTGTGGAACATGTCCGCAGTTTCGTGGAACAACTCTCGGATTCCGGTTTGGCGGCACGAACGCAGGCGCGAAAATTGTCGGCAATTCGTCAGTTCCAGCGCTTCCTGATGCTGGAAGGTGCACGTGACAATGATCCCACTTCCACCATCGACGCGCCTCGCCTTGGCCGTCCGCTGCCGAAATTGCTGGGATTCGCCGAGGTCGATGCGCTCCTGGCGGGCGCGCAGACGGTGGATGGGTGGCGCGGTGCACGGCTTGTGGCGCTTCTGGAAATCCTTTATGCGACCGGTCTACGCGTGTCCGAACTGGTCGGCCTGAAACTGTCATCGCTGTCCCGTGACGGCCGGATCGTTATTGTGCGCGGCAAGGGCGGCAAGGAACGATTGGTGCCGCTTGGCGCCGCGGCGCGCGCCGCTCTGCAGGTGTGGATACCGTTCCGTGAAAAACTGGTGAAAGACAAAGGTAAAACGGTGCCGTGGCTTTTTCCGTCGCACGGTACGACCGGACATGTGACGCGCGATTCGTTTGCCAAACAGTTGAACGATCTTGCTATATACGTCGGCATTGACCCTCGTCGTATATCACCGCACGTATTGCGCCACGCTTTTGCTACGCACCTGCTGGCAAATGGCGCCGATCTAAGAAGCGTTCAGCAAATGCTCGGCCACGCCGATATTTCCACAACCCAGATTTATACCCATGTTCTGGAAGAGCGTCTGAAGTCGCTCGTGCAGGATGTTCACCCCCTTGTAGGCACCCGGATCTAAAAATGGCAGAAACACGCGTACACTCATTCCTCGATTTCGAAAAACCCATAGCCGAACTGGAAGGCAAAATCGAAGAGCTACGTCATCTCAGCGACGAAGGCGAAATCAGTATTGTCGACGAAGTTGAACGCTTGCAGTCGCGGGTCAATAAACAGCTCGCCCAAACTTATGCAAAACTGACCGCTTGGCAAAAAGTACAGGTCGCGCGGCATCCCGACCGGCCGCATTGCTCGGATTACATCAATGAGCTGGTCACCGACTTCACCCCGCTGGCAGGTGACCGAACCTATGCGGAGGACCGCGCGGTGATCGGCGGGATGGGCCGCCTCAAAGGCCGCTCGGTGATCGTGATCGGCCAAGAAAAAGGCCACGACACGCAATCCCGCGTGAAACACAATTTCGGCATGGCGCGCCCGGAAGGATACAGAAAAGCCCAGCGATTGATGGACCTTGCGGACCGTTTCGGTTTGCCGGTGATCACTCTCGTCGATACCGCCGGGGCCTATCCCGGCATCGGCGCGGAAGAACGGGGCCAGGCGGAAGCGATCGCCCGGTCGATAGAATCCTGCCTAAATCTCAAAGTACCCATGGTCAGCCTGGTGATCGGCGAGGGCGGTTCGGGAGGTGCTATCGCCATCGCTGTAGCCGACCGTATCCTGATGCTGGAACATTCTGTCTATTCGGTCATCTCGCCGGAGGGCTGTGCGTCGATACTCTGGCGGGATGGCGACCATGCGACGGAAGCAGCGAATGCGTTGAAGCTGACCGCGCAGGATCTGATGGCGTTGGAGGTTATCGACGAGATTGTCGCCGAGCCCGTCGGCGCCGCTCATCGCCATCGTTCCGTAACCATCAGGGCCGCCGGCGAGGCGATCTCGAAAAACCTGGCGGAGCTAATCGGTGTCGATGGCGCCGTGCTGCGGAAGCAGCGCCGCGAGAAATTTCTCAAGATGGGTGAAGCTCCGGGGCTTTAGGCCCGTCCGGCAGGCGTGGGTCTTCGCGCGCTTTTTACCGCATCAGCCAGCGCGGCTCCGGTGCGAAGTGTGCAACAAGCTGGTCGACAAACGTGCGTATTTACACAGACAGTTGCCGGGTCGGCGGGTAGATCGCGTATATGCCAATCTCCTGAAATACGTAGTTTTCGAGTATCGGGACAAGCCGACCCTATTTTACGGAGTCCCAGACGATAAAGTCGGGCATCGAAATAATGCCCGCCCCCTCGACCGCCTCCGCTTGGCTGCTGGTGAACGGCCTACTGAACGCAGGCGCGCATTTCCTGATGATCGAAGCGCTACGGCTCGGCGATGCCGGGCTGGTCTCGCCGTTTCGGTATACCGCGATCCTGTGGGCGACCATCGCCGGTGTGCTGGTTTGGCAGGAGGTGCCGGGCGCTATGACCATGATCGGCGCAGCGTTACTGGTCGTCAGCGGTATCCTCATTATTCGGCGGGGGTCGTAGGCATCCGATCTACGGTTTCTAGCGGTCAGATGTTGCCGAAGAGGGACCCGGATTGACGGCGACGGTCAATGGCCCGTTTCCCGAAGAGAGTGTCCAGTGCCCAAAGGCCCAATAGTCAGCGCCAGCTTGCTTTGGGCATAGGCTTCGATGTACGACATCCGTTTAGGTGCCGCTGTTGCAGCCGAGTCGACCGGGGCCAGCGCAGCTTCGACCGACGCCAGTTTCACCGGGTTTCAGCCATGCAGCAGCACATGATGACCCGCCGTCACCAGCATTTTTGCCGTTTCCGGGCCGATGCCGTCCGTCGCACCGGTAAAAAGTATCGATGTCTGCTTGTTATCTGTCAGGTAATCGGGCAGTGACGCACCCGGCGCCGTGAAATGGCGTCGGGTTTTTATACCCGTCCGTGGCAGTGCTTGTACTTCTTGCCGGACCCACAGGGGCAGGCGGCATTGCGCGGTACCTTGCCCCAAGTATCTGGGTCGTTGGGGTCGACCCATCGGCCAAGCGCTGCGTTCAGTTCCCACCCGGGAGGGGCATCCGCTGGGTCAGTATCGGCGGTAAGCACCGTCGTGGTTGCGCTCTGCCTCTGCATTTCCGCCGCCGGATGCACGTCGCGCTCACCTGCCATCGCCATCTCGCCGTCTGCGAAGGCGGGATCCATGCGGGTTTCCTGTATGTCCATCTCGGCCTGAGCCTGCTCCATCGCCGCCAGTTCTTCCGCATCGACCGACAGTTCCAGATGGCACATCACGGATGTCACCGTTTCCCGCAGGTTGTCCAGCATGCCTTCGAACATGTCGAAAGCTTCGCGTTTGTATTCATTCAGCGGATCTTTCTGCCCATAGGCCCGCAGACCGATCCCCTGGCGGAGATGGTCTAGCGCCAGTAGATGTTCTTTCCAGGTCTGGTCGAGCAGCTGTAACAATAGGCTTTTCTCCGCCAGCCGCATCAGCTCGGCCCCGTAATTCGCCGTCTTGGCCGCCATCTTGCTGGCCGATTGTTTCCTCAGCCGGTCGGCGATTTCCTCGTCGGCAATACCCTCTTCTGCCGCCCATTCGTCGATCGGCAGGTCCAGCCCCAGCAGGCGCAGGGCTTCTTCACGCAACGCTTCCGTATCCCATTGTTCCGCATAGGCTTTTTCCGGGATACAGCGCGCCACCGCATCCTCGATCACCTGCTCGCGCATCTCGACGACGGTTTCCGAGACGTCTTCGGTGACCATCAGCTCCTTGCGCTGTTCGTAGATGACTTTGCGCTGGTCGTTCATCACGTCGTCGTATTTCAGAAGGTTTTTGCGGATTTCGTAATTCCGTTCCTCGACCTTCTTCTGGGCTTTTTCCAGCGCTTTGTTGATCCACGGATGAATGATCGCTTCGCCTTCTTCGAGGCCAAGCTTGCGAAGCATGGTGTCGATACGTTCCGATCCGAAGATGCGCATCAGGTCGTCTTCCAGCGACAGGTAGAATTTCGAACGGCCGGGGTCCCCTTGGCGTCCCGATCGACCGCGAAGCTGGTTGTCGATACGGCGTGCTTCGTGACGTTCGGTGCCTATGACGTACAGACCGCCTGCGTCCAGCACTGTTTTTTTGGCCTCCGCGATTTCCGCCTCGATCTTGGCGGTCAGGTCGGCGCGTTTTTTCTCGCGCTGGCCTTCAGGCAGGGCGGCTATTTGCTGCTCCACCTGCATCTCGACATTGCCGCCTAGCTGAATGTCGGTCCCGCGGCCCGCCATGTTGGTGGCAATGGTCACCGCTCCGGGCTGTCCCGCCTGGGCGATGATAAAGGCTTCCTGTTCGTGGAACCGGGCATTAAGGACGTGGTGGTCGATCTTGTTCTTCTTCAAAATCTCGGATAGCAGTTCCGATTTTTCAATCGACACAGTGCCCACAAGGATCGGCTGTTTCTTCTCCTGGCAGGCCCGGATTTCTTCCAGTATCGCGTTGTATTTTTCGTCGGCCGTACGATAGACCTCATCGTCTTCGTCGATCCGGACCTGAGACACGTTTGTCGGGATATCGACGACTTCGAGGCCGTAGATCTCGGCGAATTCACCGGCTTCTGTCATCGCGGTGCCGGTCATGCCGGCCAGCTTGGGATAGAGACGGAAATAATTCTGGAACGTAATTGACGCAAGGGTCTGGTTCTCGTTCTGAACGGTGGCGCCTTCCTTGGCTTCCAGAGCCTGATGAAGTCCTTCGGAGAAACGGCGTCCCTCCATCATGCGGCCGGTGAATTCGTCGATGATGACGATGGCGTCATCCTTTACGATATAATCCGTGTCGCGCTGGAACAGGGTGTGTGCGCGTAAAGCCTGCTGTACGTGATGGACCAGTGATACGTTAGTAATGTCGTACAACGTCTCGCCGTTAAGCATGTCCATTTCGCCGAGAATCTGTTCGACATTTTCCGTGCCGGTCTCGGTCAACACAACGGTGCGCTGTTTTCGTCTTTTTCGTAGTCGTCGGAGCTGAGTTTCGGGATCACTTTGTCGATTGCAGCATACAATTCAGCGGCATCTTCGGCGGGACCGGAGATGATCAGCGGCGTCCGTGCCTCATCGATGAAGATGTTGTCGACCTCGTCAACGATGGCGAAGTGAAATTCCCGCTGTACCATTTCCTCAATACGGAACTTCATATTGTCGCGCAGATAATCAAAGCCAAATTCGTTGTTGGTGCCATAGGTAACGTCACACGCGTAAGCAGCCTGACGTTCCTGGTCTTCCAGGCCGTGCGTGATGCAGCCGACGGTAAGTCCAAGGAACTCGTACACCTCGCCCATCCATTCGGCGTCGCGCGACGCCAGATAGTCATTGACCGTGACGACGTGCACGCCCTTGCCGGTGATGGCATTCAGATAAACCGGGAGCGTGGCGACAAGCGTTTTACCTTCACCGGTACGCATCTCGGAAATCTTACCCTGGTGCAGCACCATGCCGCCCAGCATCTGGACGTCGTAGTGTCGCTGCCCCAGGGTGCGCTTGGCGGCTTCGCGGACTGTTGCAAACGCATCGGGCAGCAGGTCGTCCAGATCGGCGCCGTCTTTGTATTTCTCGCGGAACTCGTCCGTTCGCGCGCGAAGTTGATCGTCCGACAGTTTTTCCACGTCCGGTTCGAGCGCGTTGATCTGCGCCACGATACCCTGGAGGCGTTTAACTTCGCGATCATTGGCGCTGCCGAAAAAGCGTTGCGCGATCGACTGTAGCATTCGAATTCCTCAGACTGGGCCGCCCGCCTGAATTTCCGGGGGCAAAGCGGCTGGACACTACCATAAACAGGAATTTGCCGCACAGATATGCACCAAAGGCTGTCAAGTCAACGTAAACGGCGTACAAAGCATATTCCGGCCACGCGGATTCACAACGACGCACGACCCTCCCGGCCACGCATTGGGACCATCTCGCGGATGGCCTGAGGGGGCAGCGGCAAGGTGCCGTCCCGGCAAATCCGCTGGAATCCCGCAACAAACTCGCTATTTACACAATATTACTGCGGTTCGGTGCTAATACCGAATACGATGGTAGCAACAACTGATGCGCTGGCGGCGCTGGAAATAAGGATAAAGAATATGAAATTCGGGACACTTGCGGCGGCGGTTACCGTCTCGATCGCCGTCGGTTTGCCGGCCGGCGCTCAAGACAAGGTAATGGAAAAAGCCCCCGGTAACGACCCCGTCGTTGCCATCGTCAATGGCGATAAAATCTTTAGATCTGACCTCGATACCGCGCGAGGACAGCTGCCGGATCAGTATCGTAACCTGCCAATGGATCAGCTGTTTACACCTCTGGTCAATCAGTTGGTTCGCTCCAAGCTGATGGCCGGCAAGGCCCGGTCCGAGAAACTTCATGTATCGGAAGGGTATCTGAAACGCTTGGCTCTTATCCGAGAACGGCTGCTTGAAGAAGCGCTGCTCGACAAGATAATTACTGCCAGGGTTACCGATAAGGCCATGAGAGCTAAATACGAAAAATCGGTTGCCGATTTCCCGTCGAAGGAGGAAGTCCGTGCCCGGCATATCTTGGTGAAAACCGAGGGCGAAGCGAAAGCACTGGTCAAGCGATTGGATGGCGGCGCAGATTTCGCGAAACTGGCGGCGGACAAGTCGATTGGCCCGTCGAAATCCCGGGGCGGCGATCTGGATTATTTCGGGCGCGGCCAGATGGTTCCACCGTTCGAAAAAGCCGCCTTCGCTCTGGATAGAGGCGAATACACCAAGGCTCCGGTAAAATCTCCCTTTGGATGGCATGTCATCAAGGTGGAAGACAAACGCCAATCCAAGCCGCCGACGTTCGAGGAAAGCCGCGACAAGATCCGACAAGAACTGTCGCAGGCAATCGCGGCCGATCTTGTAAGGGACCTGATGAAAAACGCTAAAATCCAGCGCTTTGAAGCCGATGGCAGCGCACCCCGCCTGAAACGTATTCAGCCCGCGCCCGTAGTGCGGTAGGCCGATCCTCGTCTTTAGAGACGGGATTTCGGGTCTGGCTCAGGGTCAAGAAAAGCGTCCCCTCTTCCCGATGGGTGCAGGGGAAAGGTATAGCGCACCTTGGCGGCGCAGACGGACGATCCGTGATGTTAAAGCTCGATCTTGTCGGTCGTAGGTGCCCGTTATCCCGCATTTTCGCTCGCGCGCGATGCCAGGCGAGCAATCTCTTCTTCATAGATATTGTGGTCGATAAACCCGACGGGCCCGGGCTTGCCGGTGCCTATCATGGTCTGCATCAGCACGTCTTCTGTACCTTCATTGATGAAGCCGTGCGGTATTCCCGCGGGGCAGGATACGGCATCGTATTTCCTGAGCTTGGTGGAGGCCCGTTTGCCGACCTCGTCGTCGAAAAAGACCGTCAGTTCGCCCTCCAGCACGAAAAACGCTTCCTCGACCTCATGCGTGTGGGCCGATCCACCCTGTCCCGGTGGCAGGATCATGATCGACAGAGTGAACCCGCCGGCGGGCAGCGCGTTAGGGTCGGGTTTACCGGATCCGCCGGTCCCGATCAGACGGAACTGGCCGCGGCGGCGCCCCTCCACCTGGGAATCGGCGAAAGCGTCCCAGTCGGGTTCCAGTTTATCAAAATGGACGACCCGGAGCTGTGCGAGTTCCTCTGCTGACACGTTCCGAAGCTCGGAGGGGATATTGTGTTGTACGCGTTCCATGGCGGTTCCTCCCGTCGTCGGCAAAAAGAAGACGACAATATTTGCGCAGCCGGTCGCGGATGGCAACCAGGCGGTTTACTCAGTGCCGGGCCGTGTATTGGCTGAAGGCGATACTGCCCAGAGCTTTACATTGATGTCATCCTCGATAAGGCGGGAATCTATGCATAACGACGGAAGAAGCCTGCCCGCGCAGGAATGACAGTTGTGGATGTTAGTGTGGCACCGTTTCCAAGTACTCCGCCCGCTTCGCGCAACCTGCCGCCGTGTTCCTGCATGGCCGCGATGTCGTCTTCGCCGAGCCGGTCCGGGATACAGGCGACGGCGTTGTGCTGGGTTTTGGCACGCACCCACTAGTCGGCGGAGACGGGGTGATCGTCCAGCCAGAATTTGGCCTCCGGGGGTAAGCCAGAGGCTGACAAACAGGGGGGAAGGCAGGGAGATTGCGGCTTGCGCCGGCGTGACCGTCCGAACAAATAATGTAATCGTCGCACAGGTGGTACCTTTTGCCAGGGTGAAGAGCTTCCCGCTTTCGCGGGAATGACGATGCAGGGTAGCGGTTTAACCCTCTTCAAAATTCCCATTTTGGTGCTCGACCAGATGCATGTAATCTTCGCGGATCGGGTTGAACACGTCGAGATTCATCACCGGTTCGTCGCCGATCACCTCGGCCCAGTGTTCGACGTCGGGCGGAATGCGGATCATTGAGCCGGGACCGGCATCGTAGGTTTTGTCGCCGATGTGGAACCGCGCCGTGCCCTGCACTATGACAGCGATCTGCTCGAATGGATGGCTGTGTGGGCCGGGCGTCATGCCGGGCTGTAACCAGTTCATGACCAGCAGCGTGTCGTCGCCGCGAAAGCCGACGCGCTCAACACCGTCGCGCACAAATTCCTTTTCCAGTGCGTCCCAGTTTACGAAGCTTGTAACTTCAACCATGTAGATGTCTCCCTTGTTGTGAGGTGAACCACTGGAGCCACCTTATGTGATGGCAGGATCCAACGAGCGCCAATGAGAGGCAGTACCCGCTTCAGAAACGATGGGTTGTTGCGTGTCCTTTCATCGAGCCAATTCAGAGCGATCCAAAAGAACAGCTTCATTCTAGCCTCTTAGTGTGCGCATCCTGGCTACTTCAGCTTACCGTAACCGCCGCCGCCGGGGGTTTCCAGCACCACTTTGTCCCCGGGCTGCATGACCATCTTGTTGGCCTGGGCGGCGTCTTTGCCATTGATCATGAAGCGGCCGGCCTGGCCGTCCTCGCCGCCCTCAAAGCCCTCGGCGCCGACCTTCAGACGACTGGGGACGGCGTTGAGCAGCCAGTCGTCCTCGGTGCGAAGGTGGAAGGCGATGACCTGTCCGTCCCCACCCCTGGCAGCACCGTCCCCGCCGGAACCGTCAATTAGCTCTTTCTGGGTGAACTCGATCGGCATGGCGGCTTCCAGCACCTCCACCGGTACGGCGGCAACGCCGGTCGGATAACAGGTGGCGCCGAGGCCAGGTTTTTCACGCCGGGCTCCCATACCGCCGGAATAGTTGAACATCGCGCTGGTGAACGGTTCACCCTGTTCATCCTTGCCCTGTACCTGGAATGTCCACACAGCGCCGGCGCCTTCCGCCAGCACCTGTTTGGGCGCGACCTGGTACAGCGCTTTCAAGATCGGCATCGGTACGTACATGCCCACAACGTGGCGCGCAGCCACTGGCGAGGGGTACTTGGCATTTACGATGCAGCCTTCCGGCGCGCTGACGGTGATTGGCTTCAGGCTGCCGAAATTGTTCGGCAGGTCGGGATCGAGCGTAGAGCGCAGGGCGAAAGTGGAATAGGCGTGGGTATAGTTCAGTACCACGTTGACGCCGTGCGGGCTGGATCCGGACGAGCCCGCAAAATCGACATGCACCGAGCCTTCATCGACGTCGATGGTCAGCGCGCATTTCAGCAGGATTTCTTGACCGCCGGGAATGTCGAACCGGCTTTCGCCGTGATACGTTCCGCCTTTCAGCTTACGGATAGAGTCCCGCGTCGCGGCCTCCGACCGGGCGATTATTTCTTCCGACAGCTCGTCGATGTCGTCCAGGCCGTGGCGGTCGCACAGAAGTTGCATCCTCTCCGAGCCGACCCGGCCCGACGACACCTGCGCCGCCAGGTCGCCTAGCACCTCGTCTGGTGTGCGCACGTTGTGGCGCACCATGTCGAACAGCAGCTCGTTCGGCTCTCCCGCCTCGTAAAGCTTGGCGCGCGGTATCCATAGGCCTTCTTCATGTACGTCGCGCGCACCCGCGCCAACGCCGTAGCCACCGATATCGGTGTGATGGATCGTTGATCCGAAGAACGCGATCACTTTGCCGTTGCGGAAAACCGGCGTAACCACTGAGATATCGAAGAAATGACCGGCCGATAGCCACGGATCGTTGGTAATCAGGATGTCGCCCTCGACCAGGCTCTCCGGCGGGAATTTTTCGACGAAGTGCTCGCCGGCCGCGGCAAGCGTGTTGATGTGTCCCGGAGTGCCCGTCACTGCCTGAGCGATCATGCGGCCTTTTCGATCGAGCAGAGCGCAGGCAAGGTCGCCTGCTTCACGCACCACGGGACTGAAGGCGATCCGTTGCAGCGCGCGAGCCTGTTCGCTGGCCGCGCTGACTAGGTTGCTCCACAGAATTTCTAGTTCGATCCCGTCCATAGCCATCCTTCTACTCCCGGCGTTCCGCGGTGATACATCCATTGTCGGCAACGCTGGCATCCCAACCCGGCAGGATGAAGATAGTCGTTTCGCGTTCTTCGATGATAACTGGTCCTGGGATCTGCTGTCCTGCCGCCAGCGCTGGGCGATCGTATACGGCGACCGACTCCGGCGCGTCGCCGATCAGCACGTCGCGGTGGCCCTTGGGCGCGGTCGCGGCGTCGGACAGTTCGGGGGTACCGTGGCGTTCGACCGCCGGGCCATGGGCGCTGATGCGCCAGGCGACAACCTCGATCGGCATGTCGGGCAGGCGCAGGCCGTACTGCGCTTCATAGGCGGTCTCGAAAGCTTCGCGCATGGCATCGACGTCGCGGCCGGTCGACGGGTCGGTGGCAAATTCCACCGTGACCTCGTTCTGCTGTCCGGCGTAGCGCATGTCCGCGCCGTAAACGAAGCGGATAACATCTGCGGGCGCGCCCGCGGCTTCTAGCGCGATGCCGGCTTCCGCGATCATGTCGGCGTAGGTCTTGCCGGCGGTTTCCCAGTCGATCCCGCCGGCCGAACCGCGGGCAAGGTCGAACCGGACCGGCGTGACGAGGGTGCCGAATGCCGATAACACGCTGGCAAGCGGTGGGTAGATCACGGTAGTTGACTCTAGCAGCTCCGCAACGTGGCAGGCGTGCACCGGCCCGGCGCCGCCAAAGGCAAGTACCGGCATGCCGCGGTAGTCGATGCCGCGGTCGGTGGCATGCGCGCGGGCGGCGGCCGCCATGGATTCGTTGACCACCTGGAAGATGCCGCGCGCGGTCTGCGGCACGGATGTCTTCAGCCGGTCGGCTAGCGGCTTTATGGCCCCTTCGGCCGCCACCTTGTCCAGCTGCATTTCGCCGCCGAGGAAGTTGTCGGCATCCAGGATACCGATAACCACATCGGCATCGGTCACCGCGGGGTTTTCGCCACCGCGGCCGTAGCATGCGGGGCCCGGTTCCGATCCGGCGCTACGCGGGCCGACCTTTAGCAGGCCGAGGGAATCGACGCTGGCAAGCGAGCCGCCGCCGGCGCCGATTTCGATCATGTCGATGGCGGGGATGATGACTGGCATTCCGCTGCCCGATTTGAACCGGTACATGCGGTCGACCTCGAACAGGCCAGTGACCAGCGGTTTGCGGTCTTCGATCAAGCAGGCCTTGGCGGTTGTGCCGCCCATGTCGAAAGACATCAGCCGGTCGAGGCCAAGGCGTTCGGCATAGTAACTGGCGACCAACGCGCCGGCCGCAGGACCCGATTCCATCATGCGGACCGGAAACCGGCTGGCGGTTTCGGTGCCCAGCACGCCGCCGTTCGACATCATGATCAAGGGGCGGCTTGCAAAGCCCCGCGTTTCTAGCTCCTTAGATAGACGGGTCAGGTATGGCTCCGTTATGGGCCGTGTGTAGGCGTTAAGTGCCGTCGTTGCCGCGCGAGGATATTCGCGGATCTGCGGCGCTACCTCGGACGAGATCGACACGTATAGCTCCGGCCATTCTTGCAGCAGAATGTCGCGGACGCGCTGTTCGTTGGTACCATTTGCATATGCGTTCAGCAGGCAGATGCCAACCGCCTCGGCGCCTTTTTCTCTCATCTCGGCGGAGAACTGTCTGATCTGGACCTCATCAATGTTCATCGACACGGTGCCGTTAGCCAGCGTCCGTTCGGCGACGCCCCAGGTCAAGTCACGCGGCACGATGGGATCGGCAAATTCGATCTGCGGATCGAACATATCGTAGCGATGTTCATCTCGGATAAAGAGCACGTCCTTGAAGCCTTCGGTCACGAACAGCGCCGTCGGCTGGCCTGACCGGGTAAGCACAGCATTGGTCACCACGGTGGTGGCATGCACGATGACGTCGTCGACATCCGCTGGGGTCGCGCCCGCTTTTTCCATCGCCGCCTCCACGGCGATGAAAAACCCGTCGAGCAGATCCCCATAGGTCGTCAGCGTCTTGTCGACCCAGGTGCGCCCGTCATTGTGCCGCAGAACGATGTCGGTAAAGGTGCCACCGATATCGACGGCGAAGGCATAGCCACCCATGACCTTGGTCCTCGTTTCTAATTGGCTGACAGGAGTGTATCACTTAAATGTATCGTAATAACGAACATTGTCTCTTCGCTGTTTCACCGACTGCAGATGCTCCGGTCTTCGATCTTCAAACGCAGCGACGAGGTGGCTTCCGGTTCGCCGAGGATAATAAAGGTGCGTTGCGGTAGTTGTTCGAAGTTTTCCAGCCAGCCGAGAATTTCGCTGCAACCCGCGAGGGCAGACATGTTGTGCAGCAAATCGATGTCACTGGGCGGGATAGGCAGGTCGGACCATTTTCGCGGGCGTCAGTCTTTCAGGCTCTGTAACAGTCCGCAGCCTATGGGAATTTTCCGGTCGCCATGAGGCAACAGGTATTTGGATCCAGTCACCGTATCGATCGCGCCGAGAAACTAAAGGTCCATGCCATAGAACCTGCTCGTTTCTCGCACGAACTTTGCCCAAAAGCCGGGAGGATAACTTTTTCGTCCCATTCTGCCCGAAATCGACATCGAGCATGGTGATCACGGGAGCGACGCCTATCTCAACGCTCCGCAAGCCCGCTGAATACGTTTACAGGCTTCTTCGAGGGCCTCGTCCGATGTGGCGTAGGATATCCGGAAATAGGGTTCCAGTCCGAAGGCGACGCCGGGAACGACGGCAACCCCTTCCGATTCCAGTAAATAGGCGCAGAAATCAGTGTCTTTCTCGATTTTTCTGCCGTCCGGCGTGGTCCTCCCGATGGTCCCGGCGCAGGACGGATAAACGTAGAACGCGCCTTCCGGCGTAAGGCAGGTAATGCCGTCGGCCTGGTTGAGCATCGATACAACGAGGTCCCGGCGGTTTTTGAACATCTCGTTGTGGGGCGCAATAAAATCCTGCGGACCGTTCAGCGCCTCGACCGCTGCCGCCTGGCTGATCGACGATGTGTGCGTCGACGACTGTGACTGTAGCACGGTCATCGCCTTGATCAGCTCGACCGGCCCTGCGCCGTATCCGACGCGCCAGCCGGTCATGGCATAGACCTTGGAGTGACCGTTCAGGGTGATCGTACGGTCGAACAGGCCAGGCTCGATCTCTGCCGGCGTCGTGAACTCGAAATCGTCATAAACCACATGTTCGTACATGTCGTCGGTCATGACCCAGACATGTTCGTGCCGTATCAGCACGTCGGTCAGGCCTTTCATTTCTTCCCTGGTATAGGCAGCACCGGTCGGGTTGCTGGGAGAATTCAGCAGCACCCATTTTGTCTTCGGCGTGATCGCGGCTTCTAGATCCTCCGGTGTGATCTTGAAGCCGTTTTCTTCTATTCCATCGACGAATACAGGTGTGCCCTCGGCCAGCAGCACCATGTCTGGATAGGACACCCAGTAGGGTGCCGGCACGATCACCTCGTCGCCAGGGTCGAGCGTCGCCATGAAGGCGTTGTAGATCACCTGTTTGCCGCCGCAGCTGACGATCACCTGATCCGGCGTGTAATCCAGGCCGTTGTCGCGCTTGAATTTGGCGCAGATCGCCTCGCGCAGTGCCAACGTGCCTGAGATTGGAGTGTACTTGGTCTGTCCAGCGTCGATCGCGGCCGCGGCCGCCGTCTTGATGTTGTCTGGAGTATCGAAATCCGGCTCGCCTGCACCGAGGCCGATAATGTCGCGACCTTCGCGTTTCAGTTCGGCAACCTTGCCGGTCAGCACGTTGGTGGGGGAGGGCTTAATCCGTGACAGACGCTGCGCGACGATCGACATGGCGCTTACCTTTTTTGCAGGGGTTTGATTGCGGAGGCAAATTACGCCCGCCGTTCGGTACAGGCAACAAGAGGATTATTTTATCTGCTGGCGCCGTTGATTGGGATACCGCTCGTTAATTCACGTAATCGCCGCAAAATTTCACAGCCCTGTCACAATTCGTCATCGCGCCGCCACACTGCGGAGGTTTGTTGGCGTCCTCGTCTCTCCGACACGTGGACCACCGATGATATCCCGCCAGTTTCTAACCATCCTTCTTCTTATCCTTCCTGCCGTGCCAGCCGTTGCGCAGTCTGCCGGGCTGATGGGGCTGAACGATGTCCGCAGTGGCCAGCTTCTGTTCCGTACCGTCGATGCGGGGTATTACGCGCCAGCGCCGCTGGTCGCGACCGAGGTCGATATCGCCATCGGCGGTATCGTGGCCCGAACAGTGGTAAAGCAGCATTTCGTCAATCCGACTGCAGACTGGTTGGAGGGGCGCTATGTCTTTCCGCTGCCGGAAGACGCGGCGGTCAACCGGATGACGCTGGCCGTGGGCGACCGGGTTATAGAGGCAAAAATCGCCGAACGCCGGGCCGCGCGCCAAGTCTACGACACCGCAAGGGAGCAGGGCCGGCGCGCTGCTTTGGTCGAGCAGTACCGTCCCAATATGTTTTCGAACGAGGTCGCCAATATCCCTCCGGGCGGCCGGATCGCGGTAGAGCTGCACTATCTCCAGCGGCTCCGCTTCGACCATGGGAAATTCAGTCTCCGGTTTCCCCTGGTCGTCGCGCCGCGATTCGATCAGGCCGCGCAATCCCGCAAACTGATCAGCCATACACTGGAAAACGCACGTCAGGCAGGAGACCCCGCCGTCGTCATTCCGGTGCGAAATCCGGCGAATTCGCCGCCACTGAACCCGTTGTCGCTGACGGTAAACCTCGCCGCCGGCATGGCGCTCGATGCGGTCGCTAGCACCAGCCATAAGCTTGTGATCGAAAAGACCGGCACCGGACAGCGGCGCATCGAACTTGCCGACAAGGCGTTACCCGCCGACCGGGATTTCGTTCTCGACTGGACACCTACGCTCGGGCGCAAACCGTTCACCGCCTTTTTTCGCGAGGCTATAGGCAATGACGTTTACGTGCTCGCGATGATTATGCCGCCGTCCGACGGGCAACTCTCCGCCCGGCGCGAGCCCCGTGATATTGTTTTCATTCTCGACCGGTCCGGGTCGATGGGCGGTGAGTCGATCCGCGCGGCGCGGGCGGCGCTGGATACTGCCATAGATCGCCTCGCGGACGGGGACCGGTTCAATTTAATCCGGTTTTCCGAGGTCACCGACAGTCTGTGGGAAAGCGAACGCGCCGCAGATCTGAGCAATCGGCTCTTTGCTAGGCTCTATCTGCGGTCCACTGAGGCGAGCGGCGGTACCATGATGCAGCCGGCCTTGCAACGGGCACTGCATCGCGGCGCGGGCGGAGACGACAACGCGCGTCTGCGCCAGGTCGTGTTCGTCACTGATGGGGCGGTAACTGATGAAACCCGGATGTTCCGCGATATTCGGTCGCGCCTCGGCAGTTCGCGGCTGTTCACGATCGGAATAGGTTCCGCACCCAACAGTTATTTCATGCGCAAAGCAGCGGAGGCCGGCCGCGGTTCCTACGTCTATATCAGCGACGTCAAACAGGTGCCTGCGAAGATGGCCGGGTTGTTTGAAAAGCTAGAACGGCCGGCACTGACCGGATTATCGCACGGCTGGCAGTCGGGTGACATTACCGTGTTCGCCGAAAGCTTTCCCTCCGCTGTTCCTGACTTATACGTCGGCGAACCCGTGGTGCTGGTCAGCCGGTTGCCGGCCGCGGCGCTCGAGGCGGAAACTGAGCTGTCTCTGACGGCTGGCGAATGGCGGCAGCAGCTTTCGCTTTCCGATGCGGTCCCCGTTTCCGGTATCGCCACGATTTGGGCAAGGGCGAAAATAACGGCACTGATGGATAGCCGCCGTGAGGGCGTGCCCGAGGATGCCGTGAAAGCAGCGGTTACCCGGGTGGGGCTGACCCATAGCCTGGTTACCCGATACACTAGCCTGCTGGCGACAGAAAAGACGTCGGTGCGTCCCGGTGACAAACTGACGCTGTCCGGCGACGTGCCTTTGAACCTGCCGCACGGTTGGGCCTACGAAAAATTATTTGGTGAAAAGCTGAAGAAACGTGCGGCGTTGTCGGCTTCGAAGGGGCCATCCGCGAGCTCCGCGGCATTCAACGAAAAGGGCATCATCCTACCTTCCGGGGCGACGCCGTTTTTCGCACACCTGGCGGTGGGGACCGGCTTTCTGACGATGGCGCTGCTGGTGTTTCTCGCCGTACGTCCGCGCCGGAAAGCCGCGTGATCTTTAGTCGGATCATTCTCGTCGCTGGTGCCGTAATGGCGGCGGTCGGTCTATGGCTGACGGCGTCGGCACTCCTTATTCCTTTAAAGGCGGCGGTGGCGCAGTTTCTGCTGCAGCGCGCCTGGGATACGACACTGGCAGGCGGGGAACAGGTAAGGCCATGGCCGTGGTCTGATACCTGGCCGGTCGCGCGGCTCCGCCTGCCAGACCAGGAAGCCGACCTAATCGTCCTTGCAGGCGCCTCCGGGCAGGCGCTTGCCTTCGGCCCTGGTCACGTGACCGGTACCGCAATTCCCGGAGAGGAGGGGATTAGCGTGATTGGTGGCCACCGGGACACGCACCTGTCCGTGCTAGCTGGAATGCGCCCCGGTCACCGGGTCGAGGTGCAGCGTGCCGACGGTGCCGTGCGCCGGTTTTTGGTGGCGAGGACCTCGGTCGCGGACGCCCGGAGGAAATGGATCCTGCCCACGGGGCAATCCGGGGTGGTGCTAGTGACGTGTTATCCGTTCGGCGCTGTTCGGCCTGGCGGCCCGTTTCGCTTTATCGTGCACGCTGTGGCCGCGGAGCGCGATTCCGTTTAGGTGGAAAATGCGCTAGACTTGCACAAAGTTTCGATCACCAAGCGACGAAAAGAAGATGGCAAAAAAATCGCCTTTGGCGCCCGCCGGCTTTCCCGACATACCGGCCGTCCCCGGCGTGCGCATCGCCAGCGCTTCCTGTGGGCTGAGATACAAGGGTCGCAAGGACGTGTTCCTCGCCGCGCTCGTCAAGGGGACGCAGGTTGCGGGTGTGTTTACGCAATCGAAGACGGCGGCCGCACCGGTGCACTGGTGCCGGAAACAGGCGGGCAGGGGTCGCGCGCGGGCGCTGATCGTCAATGCCGGAAATGCAAACGCCTTTACTGGGCTCGCGGGCGAGAAGTCGCTACAGCGCACGGTCGACAAGGTGGCGTCCGTGCTCGACGTGCCGAAAAACCAAGTCTTCGTCGCCTCCACCGGGGTGATCGGCGAGACTTTGCCCGACGGCAAAATCGCAAAATCGCTGACCGGACTGAAAAAGTCTCTGTCCCCCGATAGTTGGACCGATGCGGCGTCGGCCATCATGACGACCGACACCTTTCCCAAAGGTGCGTGGCGGCGTGTGAAGATCGGCGAGACCGAGGTTACTATCGGTGGAATCGCCAAGGGCTCCGGCATGATTGCTCCCGACATGGCGACCATGCTGTCTTTCGTCTTTACCGATGCGAAAATCCCCGCCGGCGTCCTTCAGACGATTACCGCACGCGCCGCCGAACGATCGTTTAATTCGATAACGGTCGATAGCGATACGTCCACCAGCGACACCGTTCTGGTCTTCGCGACTGGAACAGCGAAACATGCTGAGATTTCTAGGCCCGGCGACGCTAAGTTGCGGGCATTCCGCGCGGCGCTGGAAGAGGTAATGACCGACTTGGCGCACCTAATCGTGCGCGACGGCGAGGGCGCGACCAAGTTCGTCACTATCAATGTGACGGGTGCGAAATCTGCTAACGCCGCCAAGAAAGTCGGGCTCGCTATAGCCAACTCACCGCTGGTAAAAACAGCGATTGCCGGCGAAGACGCGAACTGGGGCCGGATAGTGATGGCTGTCGGAAAATCGGGAGAGGAAGCCGACCGCGACAGACTATCGATCGGCATTGGCGGCATTGCCGTCGCCGACAAAGGCATGGTGGTAAAGGGCTACAAGGAAGCGCCTGTGGCCAGGCATATGAAGGGCGATGAGATTGATATCGATATCGATCTGAAGATCGGCACTGGTGCAGCCACCGTGTGGACCTGCGATCTCACTCACGGTTATATCTCGATCAATGCCGATTACCGGTCTTGACCGGGTGCGATATTTCTGGATCGGGACATGTCGGATTTACCCACAATACTGGTCGCGGCCGTCGCTCTGTTCGACACCGACGGCCGCGTGCTGATCGCCCAGCGTCCGGAAGGCAAATCGATGGCAGGTCTTTGGGAATTCCCCGGCGGAAAGGTAGAGAGGCGCGAGACGCCCGAGGCGGCGCTGATCCGAGAACTGAAGGAAGAGCTCGCGGTCGATACGGTCGAAAGCTGCCTCGCGCCGTTCACCTTTGCGTCGCACGCCTATGACGATTTTCATCTGCTGATGCCGCTCTATGTCTGCCGGAAGTGGGAAGGATGCGTCACGCCGATGGAAAACCAGCAGATCAAATGGGTGATGCCGATGCGGCTCGGCGATTATCCGATGCCGCCGGCCGATAAGCCGCTGATCGCTATGCTCCGAGACTATTTGTGACGTGAATTTTTATTCCCTCCATGGTACCGCATAGCCGATGTCGGCTGATTCCAACTCGATAGCATCTATCTACCGCACCAACCCGCGCGGCTGGGCGATCGTCCTGTTTATCTTTCTGGCGCTCGGGATGGTGTTTTCCGCGCGTTCTGCGCTGGGACTGATCATGCCTACCTGGGAACATGATCTCGGCTGGGACCGTACTTTTATTTCAAGCGGCGGTTCGATTGTCCTTGTCTTCATGACGCTGATTTCACCGCTGGCCGGTAATCTGCTCGACCGTATCGGGCCTAGGCCTGTGGTCGCGGGAGCGCTGCTATGCGTCGGCGCGTCGATTTCTTCGACCTCCCTGATGACCCAGCCGTGGCAGTTTATTCTGCTGTTCTGCGTTATCGGTGGGCTGGGTTACGGGTCGCTGGCGGCGCCGCAGGCATCGGCGACGATTGCCCAGATTTTCGAGCAACACCGGGGGCTCGCCACTGGTATTGCGACATCCGGCGCTTCCGGCGGGTTGTTGTTGATGATCCCACTGTTGGCGCTACTTGTGGAATGGGCAGGGTGGCGGGCGGCTTTTGCCGGATTTGGCATTTTCATTATGGCGCTTGCGCCGGTCACCTGGCTTCTCATTACGCCAGCCAGCCGGTCGGTACACAATGCCGCTGGCGGTGGGGAAGCTGCGCTGACGGCTCGGCTGGGCCTGCTCTGCGGCAATACGACCTTCTGGCTGCTGTTTTTCGGGTTTGTGCTGTGCGGGTTCACAACCTCTGGCGTGATAGAGGTCCATCTGATCCCCTATGCCATGTCCTGCGGATATCCGCGGATCGAGAGCGCGACGGCGCTGGGTGTTCTCTCGGGGGCGAATATGTGCGGTATGATCCTTGCGGGGTACCTGGCCGACAAGGTCAATCGGCCGCTGTTGCTGGGAGCTATATATTTCTTCCGGGCATTGTCTTTCCTGATCCTGATGCAGATTACCGGTAACCCAGAACTGCTGTTTTTGTTCGCGATTATGTTTGGGATTTTCGACTACTCGACAATGCCCGTACTTGCCAGCCTCGTCAGCACCCATATCGGCGTTCGCGTGATGGGGCTGACGCTAGGGCTGCTGTTCGGCGGGCACTCGGCCGGCGCCGCGGCGGGGGCGTTTATTGGCGGATACGTTTTCGACAACTTCCAAAGCTATGACTGGGTGTGGATCGTATCCATCGGGTTGGCGTTCCTGGCGGCGGTGCTGTCGTGGCTGATCCGTGAGACCCGCGGTGAAGAATCGGCCGCGACGCCGGCGGCGGCATGACGACCGTCGCGGAAACCAATCGCCGTCGCGGCTGGGTCGTCGTCGCGATTTGTTTCGTCGCGCTCAGCTTCACTTTTGGCGCGCGGTCGTCGGTTAGCATGGTCCTGCCGCTCTGGGTGCAGGAACTTGGATGGTCGGCCACGCAGGTCTCGACCGGAGCATCGCTTGTGCTAGTAATGATGGCGCTTGGTTCGCCGATTGCGGGCAATCTGATGGACCGGTTCGGGGCACGCATTGTAATGGCGTGCGGGCTGTTGGCGTTGGCGCTTGGTGTCGGCGCAACGTCCTACGTGACCGATGCGACCTATTACTACATCCTGTTCGGTATCGTCGGCGGGGTTGGCTGGGCGTCGGTTTCCATTCCGATGGTGACCGCGTCGGTGTCCGGCTATTTCGTAAAATTTCGTGGTCTCGCGATCGGCATCGGTGTGTCCGGCGCGTCGGGCGGGCAGCTGCCAATCCTTACATTGCTCGGCATTATGATTGCCGCGCTTGGTTGGCGGCAGTCCTATCAGATTCTGGCCATCGTGATGGCGGCGATGGCGGTGTTGGTGCTGGTCCGCTTTAAACCGCCCGTCGACGATCCGGAAAACCGGGTGCAAGTCGCCGCCGCTCCTGAAAACGACGCGCTGTTCGATCGGCTGAAATTCCTGTTCGCCAACCCTACTTTCCTGCTGCTGCTCGGCGCGTTTTCGCTGTGTGGGTTCACAACCGCCGGCGTGATCGACGTCTATTTCATCCCCTATGCGATTTCCTGCGGCTTCAGCCTGGTCGAAGGCTCGTTCGCCTACGGTATTCACGGATTGGGCAATCTGGCAGGCGTCATTCTGTTTTCATGGATGGCGGATCACGTAAACCGGCCGCGCCTGCTAGCCAGCATGTTTTTTCTGCGCGCGGCGGCCTTCGTATTATTGCTGTTCATTTCGGTCGATTTTAGTGTCTTAGTCGTGTTCGCCGCTATATTCGGCATACTCAACTTCGCGACCTTCCCCGTGATCGCGAATATTGTGGCGACCCATATTGGGGTCCGCATTATCGGCCTGACGCTGGGTCTTTTGTTCGGGGGTCATTCGCTGGGTGCAGCCATCGGCGTGGTGATCGGCGGCTGGATGTTCGACATTTTCGCAAAATACGACTTTGTCTGGTGGCTGTCGGTCGGCCTGGCCGCCCTCGCCGGCATATTTGCCATCCTGGTGAGGGAAACCCGTGATCCATCGTCCAAGGCTGTGCCCGCTGCCGCCTGAGTTTTAGTTGGATACTGGACCAGCCATGTCGCCGGCCGTTTGTTCGTCTGCGCCCAAAGCGTCGGCCAGCCGCGACCCGGCGCTGCCCGGGCGCAGTGGTTGTTGTTGTGTCGCCGCCGGGGCCCATCCAGTAAGCCATATGATCTGGAATGTCGCCGGGATGCGGCCGTCGGCGTCACCGTATAGTTCCTGATATCGTGCGGCGGCGACAAATAAAGTGTCACGACGCAGGAAGGTCTTGTTGCGGGCGGCGATAGCATTGGTTTCCCCCATCCCGCGCAGATCGCGCATAAGGGCGAACATGTCTTTATAGGTGACGGTTAGGGTGTCTGTATCGACGACAGGCAGGGCGAACCCGGCTCGCTGAAGCAGGGCACCGGCATCGGCGACGTCGGCCACCGGCGAGGTATGCGGGCTGGTCCCTCCGGTGGTTTCGGCTTCGGCCTCCAGAAGGGCGCGGCGCAGCTCGATAAGCGTATCGCCGCCCAGCATCGCGGCCAGAAACAATCCGTCCGGTTTCAACGCACGGCAAATCTGGGCCAGCGCGCCTGGCAGATCGTTTACCCAGTGCAACGCCAGGCTGGAAATTGCGAGGTCGACCGTGTTGTCAGCGAAGGGTAGGTATTCCTCGTCCATAGCGACCGCACACGATGGTAGTGATGTGCGCAGAAGGTCGTCGGACATGTCACACGTGATAAGCGTTCTGGGTGACGGGGATACCGTTGTGTTCCCATGTCCGCCGCCGAGATCGAGAACTGTATCGAAAGTCCGGTTTACGTCCTGTAGACGGTCGGTCAGACGGTCCGAGATTTCCTGGTGAAGAAAGTCGTGGTCGCCGAACGTGGCTGCCGCGCGGTCGCGGTGTCGGCGCACGGCGGTTCGATCGAAGAGAACACTTTCGTCGGTCATGTGTGGAACATAAGCGGCTTTAGAGGCGCGGAACAGTGTGTCGGGAGACTGATCTGCTATCGTCTCCGATATGTCGATTAACGCCGCCGTGAAATCAGTCGCCCGACAGGCGGTCGATGCGATCCTTTCGCCGCGCTGTCTCGGCTGCGGCGAAGTGGTGTCGGTCGATGGGGCGGTTTGCCCGGATTGCAGGAACGGAATCGGTTTTATTTTCCAGCCGTTTTGCACCTGCTGCGGCCTTCCGTTCGCTTTTGACGTGAGTCTCGATAGCCTGTGCGGCAGCTGTTCAAGCGAAGTCCCAACATTCGGGCGTGCGCAATCGGCGGTGGTTTGCAACGACCTCAGCGAAAATCTTATCCGCGATTTTTAATGATGCTACTCCGACCGATGCAGCGCGGGTCTGGAGCGATTGGCGGGCCCGGTCAGGTGGCGAGATCCTGGCCGGCGTAGGCGCGCTTATACCAATTCCGCTTCAACGCCCCAGGATGATTTTGCGGTGTCAGACGGCGATCGCCGGAACCAGTTACTCGGCGTGATACTTACCGTTACCGGCGTTGTCCTGTTGAGGGGAAGTTGATCCGCCTGGCAGCGCCGGCGGATGACAAATCGGTTGTGCGGTCCCATATTGTTTCAGGACGAGTTAAAGAAGAAAAGGAATGCCGCCGTGGTAAAAGTTGAAATGTATTCCAGCATGTTCTGCCCGTTCTGCGCCCGCGCCAAGCATCTGCTTAGCCAGAAAGGCGTCGAATTCGATGAGATCGATGTCGATACCAGCCCCGGCCGGCGCAACGAGATGCTGCAGCGCGCCAACGGAAAGCATACCGTCCCGCAGATATTCATCGACGACTACCACGTTGGTGGGTCGGACGATCTGGCGGCGCTCGAACGTGATGGCAAGCTTGACGGGATGCTCGGTCTCGCCTGATGGCGGGTCGTTTCCGTCTTGCCTGCATTCAGGTCAATGCGGGCAACGAAATCGCGCCCAACGTGGAAGCGGCGTCGGCGTTGATCCAGTCAGCGGTCGTGGATGGCGCGCAAGTTGTCTCTCTGCCTGAATGCGTCGCGTTACTCGAACCTGACCGGATTGCGTTATTTGACAAATCGTTCGAGCAGGCTGGTCACCCCGCGTTGGCAGCGTTCCGTGATCTTGCGGCAAAACTGGGTATCTGGCTGCATGTCGGCTCGTTAGCGGTATTATGCGGTGAGGGCCGCATCGCCAACAGGACTTTCCTGATCGATCCCCGCGGCAGCGTGACCGCGACCTATGACAAGATTCATATGTTCGATGTCGATCTGACGGACGGTGAAGCCTATCAGGAATCCGCGACGTATCAGCCGGGTGACGCTGCAGTGATCGCGGAATTGCCATGGGGCAGGGCAGGGCTGACGATCTGTTACGACGTTCGTTTTCCCGGACTGTACACACATCTTGCCGAAACGGGTGCCGAATTTATCGGCGTGCCGTCGGCCTTTACCCGGACAACGGGAAGGGCCCACTGGCATTTGTTGCTGCGGGCAAGGGCGATTGAAACCGGCTGCTGGGTTTTCGCCGCCGCGCAATGCGGCGATCACGCTGGAGGACGTCAAACCTACGGTCATTCGCTTATCGTCGACCCGTGGGGCGAAGTAGTTGCCGATGCGGGCGAAGAACCCGGCTACGTCATTGCAGATATCGATCCCGCGCGGGTTTCAGAAACGCGCCGGTCGGTGCCGTCGCTGACGAACGTGCGGCCTTATAAACCGGCGGAACGCATTAAACGGGCTGCGGAATAAAAGCTGTTTCAACCGGTGAATTGATCGCTGCCACTCTCTGAACGACGGCGGGGGAGGGATGATCGACTTTTCCCGCCTCGTAGGCGATCACGGACAAGGTTCCGGCGAAGGCTTCCAGTAACTCGCCATCGCGCAACAGAAATTCAGGGTTGCGGGGCCGGCCGAACGCTTCGTTTCCCACGGCGAATGTTTCGTATATCAGCACACCGCCCGGGCGCAGGCTTTCGGCCAGAACGACGAACAGCGGGCGATGCAGGTAATTCGTTACGACGACGCCGTCGAAATCGCACCCGGCCAGCGGCCAACCGCCGCCCTCCTCGAGATCCGCTTCGATGGCTGTTATCCGATCGTGGCAGGGCAGTAAGTTCACGTCTCGGTCGACTGCCGTGACATTCAGTCCGGTATCGGCCATAGGTAACGCGTGACGGCCGCGTCCGCAGGCAAGATCAAGGACCGCGCCGCCCTTCGGTATCAGCGGCAAAAATCGCATCACCCAGGTCGAGGGGGGCGGGGAAACTGGATCTTCGGACATTTTTGAATCGTAACTATGTGTTATGCATCTGAAAAATAGGGCTTGGAAAATGCCAATTCTACCTTAGTTTCTTGATCATGATTGTAATAGATGTCAGATGCAGCAACGACCATGTCTTCGAAGGCTGGTTCAAGGACAACACGTCGTTTGACGAGCAGGTCGAGTCAGGCGCGCTCGCCTGTCCTATATGCGGCGATACCAACACCCGACGAGCGTTGATGGCGCCCAATCTGGGCGGAATGCGCAAGGGCAAGGACGAGGTCTCGCCAAATGCCGCTATGTCGCCCCGGGACCCGGCACTCAATGACTATGTTGAAGCGCTGTACGAGCTGAAAAAGCACGTCGAGGAAAACAGCGATTATGTCGGCGACAAATTCCCGGACGAAGCACGCAAGATTCACTATGGCGAAGAAGAACCCCGTTCGATCCATGGTGAAGCCACGCCCGAGGAAGCCGAAGAGCTCGTGGAAGAAGGCATCGATTTCCAGCGAATTCCCTGGCCGAAGCCCGACGCCTGATTAAGGGTATGCGGTTGCAGACTCGCACTTGCCCCCCACCTTCCGACCACCCAAGGGATGATCCTTACGGTTGGCTGAGAGGGGGAGTGAGCTCGCGCAGCCCGAGACAACTTGCGATCAAACGGTGTCTGTCCCCACGCTGAAATCAAAAACAGCGATGCCCGGCAACCGTGGCCGGCCTAGCAGGCACTTGCCGATGCTCGGACCTAGACACGATGAAGACTATCCATCTCGCCGGCAACTGAGCGCTGTTCTACCGCCAGAAAACCATTACTTTTCATGGAATACATGTTTTGGACTTTTAGAGTGCATAGCGTTGTTTTTTTCTGAAATTGCCGTTCTCGTCCAGAAACGGCTATCGCCGTCAGCGTGTCCCGAACAGGACATAGTTGACCGACACGTCTCCGCTGACCTGCCATTCGCTGTTCAGAGGATTAAAGGTCAGTCCCGAGATGTCTTCTACCGTAATACCGTTTCTGCGCAATCCGCGCGCCAGTTCCGACGGGCGGACGAATTTTTTCCACTTATGGGTGCCGCGGGGCAGCCAGCGCATGATGTATTCTGCGCCCACGATGCCCAACGCGAAGGATTTCGGTGTGCGGTTCAGAGTGGCCAGCGCGATCGCTCCGTTATCGGCGGTCAACGCGGCGCAGCCGTCCAAAAACAGATCGACGTCGGCCACATGTTCGACCACCTCGAGCGAAATGACGGCGTCATAGCTTTCTCCAGTCGCCGCAATTTCTTCGACCGTTGTCGAGCGATAGGAGATGTCGAGGCTGCCTTGTTTGGCGTGAACCTGGGCGGTTCTGATGTTGCGCTCCGACGCATCGATGCCGGTAACATCTGCCCCCATTCGGGCAAGAGGTTCAGAGATCAGCCCGCCACCGCAGCCTACGTCAAGGAGTCTGAGCCCTGCAAACGGCCGCAGTGATTGTTTATCCCGGCCGAAATGGGTGCAAATCCGATCCCGGATGTAGTGCAGCCGTATCGGGTTGAACCGGTGAAGTGGTTTAAATTTGCCGTCCGGATCCCACCATTCGTCGGCGATAGCGGAAAATCGCGCAACGTCTTCCGGATCAATGGTAGTGGCGTTCTCGGCGGCCATGGCAGATTTCCCTCCCTACACTTGCCTGAAAAGGGTCTTCCGAGTATGTATGCGCCCGCGTCGCGCGGGGCAAGTAAGCCGAATATAGAAACATCCTAAAAGCGGTCCAAAGGGCTGATTCCCGTGACCGGGTGCGACACCGCGGCGCAGATAAAGTTGAGGAGCCCTCATGGCGCGTATCGTGCAGAAGTTTGGCGGCACGTCGGTAGCCGACATTGACCGCATTCAGGCGGTTGCGCAGCGCGTGAAGCAATCGGTGGATGCAGGCGACGAAGTCGCGGTGGTGGTTTCGGCAATGTCCGGCACGACGAATCAACTTGTCGGATGGACGCGTGAGATATCGCCGATGCACGATGCCCGCGAATACGATGTTGTGGTATCCGCCGGCGAGCAGATTACTGTCGGGCTGATGGCAATGGCACTGCAAAATATCGGTGTCGATGCTCGGTCATGGCTCGGCTGGCAGATTCCGATGGTCACCGACGATGTACACGGGCGCGCCCGCATTGACGAAGTGAGGGCTGACGAGATCATCCGGCGTTTTGGGCTGGGACAGGTTGCTGTGATGGCCGGCTTTCAGGGGATTGGATCGGACAATCGAATAACGACTCTGGGCCGCGGCGGTTCGGACACGTCTGCGGTCGCCTTGGCTGCAGCCATTGGCGCAGACCGGTGTGATATATTTACGGACGTCGACGGTATTTACACAAGCGATCCGCGCATCGTTACGCGGGCTCAGAAGCTCGACAAGATAACTTATGAAGAGATGCTAGAAATGGCGTCGCTCGGCGCGAAGGTGCTGCAGACGCGGTCGGTCGAGCTTGCGATGAACCACCGGGTGAGGTTGCAGGTCCTGTCGAGTTTTATCGACGCGCCTGGAACCCTAGTCGTAGATGAGGAAGAAATCGTGGAACAGGAAATTGTCAGCGGAATTGCTCACAGCGTTAACGAAGCCAAGATTACATTGGTGCGCGTACCGGATAACCCTGGGATAGCCGCGGCTATTTTTGGGCCGCTGGCGGAATCCAGCATCAACGTGGATATGATCGTTCAGAACGTGTCGGAGGATGGCAAGGCTACGGATCTGACGTTTACGGTTCCCAAAGATGATCTCGCCCGTACGCTTGAAGTTCTGGAAGGCCAGAAGGAAGACCTGGGCTTCGAGCGCGTTGAGGGAGACCCCGATGTCGTGAAGATCTCCGTCGTCGGTGTTGGTATGCGCAGCCATGCCGGCGTCGCGATGCGGATGTTCCAGGCGCTGGCCGACAAGGGAATTAATATTCAGGTTATCTCAACGTCGGAGATCAAGATCAGCGTGCTGGTATCGGATACTTATACCGAGTTGGCACTGCGGTCGCTTCATACTGTCTACGGGCTAGACGCCGTATAGGGTTGATGCAGGGATATGATCGCACCACACAAACAGCTTGATGAGCTCTGGCAACGGGGGCGGGATTTTTTGGGTACCGAGTACGCTATCCTCGGTGGCGCTATGACATGGGTGTCGGAACGCAACCTGGTTTCTGCTCTGTCGAGCGCTGGCGGTTTCGGCGTGATCGCCTGCGGTGCCATGACGCCAGACCTACTGGATGGGGAAATCGCCGCAACAGTGGCCATGACGGATAAGCCCTTCGGAGTGAACCTGATCACGATGCATCCGCAACTCGAAGAACTGATCGATGTGTGTCTGAATCACGACATCAGCCATATCATTCTCGCGGGCGGCCTACCCGGCGCACCGGCGATCAAACGCGCCAAGGACGGCGGGGCGAAAGTCGTATGTTTTGCGCCGACCCTTGCGCTTGCGAAGCGCCTGACGCGCCAAGGCGCCGATGCGCTGGTTATCGAGGGCGCGGAAGCGGGCGGCCACATCGGGCCAGTGGCCACGAGCATCCTAGCGCAGGAAATACTGCCTCATATAGAAGATGTGCCTGTGTTTATTGCCGGCGGGATTGGCCGTGGCGATGCGGTTTTAGCCTATCTGGAAATGGGTGCTTCCGGCTGTCAACTTGGCACGCTGTTCGTCTGCGCGACGGAATCGGTCGCGCATGAGAATTTCAAGAAAGCCTTCATCCGAGCTTCGGCGCGAGATGCGGTGCCGTCTGTACAACTCGACCCCCAGTTTCCGGTTATTCCGGTCCGGGCGCTTCAGAATGACGCGACCCGCGAATTCCAGCAGACCCAGCGCGGCGTCATTGATGCGTTTGACCGCGGAGAGGTCGATCAGACTGAAGCCCAGTTAAAGATCGAAAACTACTGGGCCGGAGCGTTGCGCCGGGCGGTGGTCGACGGTGACGTCGAGACCGGCTCGCTGATGGCAGGCCAGAGTGTCGGCATGGTCAAGGAAGAAAAACCGGTCGCCGAAATTATCTCCGGGCTCATTCGCGAGGCCGTTGATGCGCTGACTGCGCGGGAACAGGCATCCGGCTGATGGACACACCCCGCGTCACGGGTCATCGCGAGGCGCTTCGCCGTCTCCGGCTGGTGATGGCGGGCTCGGGTTCTGCCGAGGAACGTCTGGCTGAAATCGTCCGCATCATTGCGGCGGAGATGTCAGCAGAAGTGTGCTCCATCTATGTGCTCCGTGTCGGCGATATTTTGGAGCTGTTCGCCACCCAGGGCCTGAATCCCGATTCGGTACATGTGACGCGCCTGCAGGTCGGGGAGGGCCTTGTTGGTACGATCGCATTGACCGCGGAACCCCTGAATTTGCCGGATGCCCAGCAGCATCCTGATTTCAGTTATCGCCCCGAAACTGGCGAGGAAGCGTTTTCGTCTCTTCTTGGTGTACCGGTTGTTCGCGGTGGCCGGGTGCGGGGCGTTCTTGTCATTCAGCACCGTGATCAGCGCACGTATTCGGATGAAGAAGCGGAGGCGTTGGAAATCATTGCAACCGTGATTGCCGAACTGATCGCATCCGGCGATCTTGTCAAGGAAGACGACCGCTACCTTGCGGGGGATGGACTAGCGTTCCGGTCGGGCCGAATGGCAGGGGTGTCGGTGAACGAGGGCTTCGCTGTGGGCGAGGCAGTGCTGCATGCGCCAAATATCAGTATCCGGCAGATATTCGCAGACGACATCGACGTTGAACATGAACGCCTGAGAGATGCGATGACGGCGATGCACACAGCGCTCGATGAATTGCTGTCTTCATCCAGCCTGCACGGCGCTGGCGAACATCAGGACGTGCTGGACACCTATCGGCGATTTGCCCGGGATCGCGGCTGGTTGCGCCGAATCCGCGAGGGCATCGATAGCGGATTGACCGCAGATACGGCGGTCCAGCAAGTGCGCGAAGATACAGTTGCCCGGATGCGCCGTGTCAGCGATCCCTACATTCGGGAGCGTCTTACCGACCTCGAAGATATCGCTACTCGGCTAATGCTGCATCTCGGCGGCGAAGTCCTGAATAGGGACCTGCCGGACGATATCGTGCTGGTTGCGCGTAACCTGGGGCCCGCCGAACTGCTGGATTATGATTCCAGTCGCCTGCGGGGCCTCGTTACGGAGGACGGCACTGCCACTTCGCATGTATCCATCATCGCGCGCGCGCTCGGCATACCCGTCGTCGGCAAGGTCGACGGGGTGATGCGCAACGTGGATACCGGCGATCGAATCATCGTCGATGGCGACAATGCGCAGGTTTTTGTGCGGCCGTCCGAGGATATCGAGGCGCACATGACGGAAACGCTGCGCGCTCGCGAACAGCGTCGAAGCCTCTATGCGTCGATGCGGGGTCTCAAAACCGTTACGCGTGACCACGTGGATATTTCTCTTAACATCAACTGCGGGATCCTTGCCGATATGCAGTGGCTGGAAGAAACGGGCGCGGACGGGGTCGGTTTGTACCGGACGGAAATCCCGTTCATGGTGCGGTCCGAGTTTCCCGATCTGGCACAGCAGACCAGAATTTATCGTGAGGTGCTGGAGCGGGCGGACGGCAAGCCGGTTTATTTCAGGACCCTCGATATCGGCGGCGACAAGCAGCTTCCCTACTTGGATGCGAATGACGATCCAAATCCTGCACTCGGCTGGCGGTCGATCCGGGTCGGACTGGACAGGCCAGGGATGCTCCGCCAGCAGCTTCGGGCGATGCTGCATGCGGCGGCGGGCCGGGATCTCTATGTCATGTTCCCGATGATCGCTGAGGTCGCCGAGTTCAAGAAGGCGCTGCGGGTGCTCGAAATGGAACGCGCCCGGATGGGCAGGCACATTGCCGAGCCGCCTGCTAAACTGTTTGTCGGGGCGATGCTGGAGGTGCCGGGCCTGGTCTGGCAGCTTGATGCCCTGTTGCCCCTCACGGATTTTCTGTCAATCGGTAGTAACGATCTTTTCCAGTTTATGTTTGCCACAGACCGAGGGAATCCAAGGGTTTCAGACCGTTACGACGTTCTGTCGCCCGGGATGTTCGCCGTTATTAGGGATGTCGTGGGACGGTGCTATTCCGCAGGCGTGCCAGTGTCTCTCTGCGGTGAAATGGCGGGCCGCCCGATCGAAGCGATGTCGCTTCTCGGGCTCGGAATTCGGTCTTTGTCGCTGTCGCCGTCGCTCTTTGGGGCAGTAAAAGCGATGACATTGACGGTGAACACCGAAGAGCTTCGCGCCTACATTGACACCCTGATGACGGCACCTGATCACAGTCTTCGGCGTAAATTAAGCGCATATGCTCACGACCACGGGGTAGTGTTGGAATCTTAGAGAGTTGTTTCGAACACAGTTTGAAGTTGATATCCAATTGATTTCTTTGCTACTTCTCTCTTTCGTACATAGGGTAAGGCCGCGAAAAGCGCGAATTAGTATTTGTGGCGAGCGTCAAAATTTCGACCGCAAACGCAAATTCGAGCTCGTTGCCCGGCCCGTTGTGCGGTGGGGGACGCTTTATCATGAATGCGACGATGCTGACCCAGACGGAAGAGTTCGATGCCGCCGAGCTTGGCGAGATTCTGCGCGAGATGCGCGTAAATCTTGGCCATGATCTCGAGACAGTCTCGGCAGATTTGCGGATCCGGCTAGTTTATCTGCAAGCGATTGAAACAGGCCGTCTTGAAGACTTGCCCGGCAATGTTTATGTCGGAGGTTTTCTGCGCGCCTATTCCGATTATCTTGGTCTCAACGGCGAGGAAATTGTCCATCGGTTTAAGATGGCGGGAGCTGGGATCAGTAGCAAAACGGAGCTTCATCTTCCTTCGTCGGTCGACGAGGGCCGTTTGCCCACGGCGCTGATCCTGTTGGTAGCGGCCGTCATCGCGGCTGGTGCTTATGGCGGCTGGTATTTCGTGTCATCGCAGGGCGGAGACCCGAACGAAACCGTTGCCAAAGTGACGGACGAGTTAACGAGACTGGTGGAAGGTGCGGCGAACCAGACAGATCGGGCTCCGGCAAAGGTACGTTCCAACGCCCCGGTGGAACCGGGTTCCGACGCCGATTCTGACTTAAACGAGAACGCTCCCCTAGAGTCTGCGGGGTCGGAAGCTTCTCAGAACGGAGAAAGCTCCGGGACCGTTGCCGCTGTGGCAGAAACCCAGATACCCGCATCGGCGCCGGCAGCCGCCCCATCTGCACTGATCGAGCGGGCCGTGGAAGCGACGTCTCCTCGTGTGCCTAAAGTTGCGGTCGAACCTACCGAACCGCCTCCCAGTCGCATACTTCGCGGCAATTCGCCCGACGCCATCAGAATTGTTATACGTGCAACCGCCGACAGTTACGTGGCCGTCAGAACGGCAGATAACGAGACACTGTTTTCTCAGCTATTGCGCCCTGGAGACAGTCATGCAGTGCCGTCGGGAGCCGATCTTTTACTCGAAACCGGCAACGCCGGTGGACTGCAGATCACGGTCGGCGGAAAGCGCATTCCGTCGCTTGGTCCGATTGGTCAGATTCGGCGTAATATTCCTCTCGACGCTAAACAGCTGCTGAGCGGTGTGAATTAGCTACGTCCGTGAAGTCTTTGGTGTGGCCGATTAATTCGGTATAACCCGCCATCCGATTTGTGGTTACCCGGTCTTACAAATTCAGAATTTTAAAATGGCGTCTCTCCAACCTGTCCGCGGCACGCACGATCTCCTCCCCGAAGAAGCCCGCCGTGCGCGCCACGTCTCCGATACCGGCCGGATTATAGCCGAACGCTATGGCTACGAAGAGGCGGCCACGCCTATTTTTGAGTTCAGCGACGTGTTCGCCAGAACATTGGGTGAAACGTCCGATATCGTAACCAAGGAGATGTACACTTTTACCGACAAGGGCGGAGACAGCATCACCCTGAGGCCGGAGGGGACTGCCGGTATTGCGCGGGCGCTGATTTCAGGCGGGTTGAGCCAGAATCTGCCGCTGAAGTTTTTCTATGCCGGTCCGATGTTTCGTTATGAACGGCCGCAAAAGGGACGGTTGCGTCAGTTCCACCAGATCGGCGCCGAATTGCTGGGTGTTGCGGACCCGATCGGGGATGTCGAAGTCATTGCGCTTGGCGCGGCGATTCTCGACGCGTTGGACGTCCAGGGTAATATCACGCTGGAGCTCAACACGCTCGGTAATACCCAAAGCCGGGCCGATTACAGGGATGCCCTAGTTACCTATTTCAACGACCACCGGTCCGGTTTGTCGTCGGACAGCCGGGATAGGCTGGAACGCAATCCTTTGCGTATCCTCGATTCCAAAAACGAAGGAGATCGCCAGATCGTGTCCGGCGCGCCCGAATTCGATGACAGCCTAGATACGGAGTCACGCGATTTCTTTGCCGAAGTGTGCGCAGGCCTTGACGCGCTTAGCATATCATGGATGCGGAATTCGCGTCTTGTTCGCGGCCTAGATTATTACTGCCACACCGCGTTCGAATTCACGACAAATGCGTTGGGTGCTCAACGCGCGGTTCTGGCCGGCGGTCGTTATGACGGGTTGGTCGAACAGATGGGCGGCCCGTCGACACCCGGTGTCGGCTGGGCATCTGGAATCGAACGTTTGTCTATGTTAGTCGGCGACGGCCCCGCCAAGACCCGCCCCATCGCTATCATTCCTCTGGGTGATGCAGCAGAGGAGATTGTCCTTATACTGACGAACAGGCTGCGCAGAGCGGGTATCTCCGTCGACTTGGGGTATCGCGGAAAGATGAAACAACGCATGAAACGCGCCAACAATATCGGGGCCCGCGCGGCGGTGATCATCGGTGAAGACGAACTGGAACAATCCTCCGCGACCATCCGGGACCTCGATTCCGGCGAGCAGCACCGGGTTCCGCTGGACGACCTTCAATCCCGTCTCGAACAATTCCTGTAGCGAGCCAATGCCTGACGAGCGGACTCTCAGCCGTCTCGTCGTCGTTGGTGCCAGTCACCGGACCAGCTCTGAGACGACGCGCGACAGGCTTTTTATCTCCGAAGAGGATCTCCCCGGTTTTCTGATAAGCCTGCGCAAGGCTGGCTTTACCGATGTGGTGGCGCTGTCCACCTGTGCGAGGACTGAGGTTTTCGGACTTGCGCCGGACAAAAAAGTGGCCCGCGCAGGCGCAATCGGCGCACTGGCGACACTCGGCGGATTCGATGTCGATGAGATAGTACCGCAAACTTACTATCACGAAACAGAAGAGGCACTCCGTCATCTGTTTCGGGTTTCCGCGTCGCTGGACAGCCCTATCGTTGGCGAACCGGAGGTAACTGGCCAGTTTCGTGACGCTGTACGCATTGCCGGTGAGGGGAATTTTCTGGGGCGACAGCTGGATACAATTGTTCAGGCGGCGAGCCGGACGGCGAAACGGGTTCGATCCGAGACGGCGATTGGTCAGCGTCCCGTCTCAACGGCGGCCTGTGCGGTACAAGTTGCGCGCGATGTTCAGGGCGATCTGTCGCGGGTGCGGGCTTTGCTGGTGACGGGTGGCGAGATGGGTGAACTTATTGCAGACCAGATGCAGGTTGCGGGTCTGTCGCAGTTGACCGTTGTCGCCCGAAGTCGCGCCCGGGCAGAGATGTCTGCGCGGCGTTACGACTGTCACTTTTCGGTTCTCGACGACCTAGCTGAAATACTGGCGGAGGCGGATATCGTGATTACATCGCTTGGCGCTGGGCAACATCTCTTTGACCGGGAGAACGTATCGGAGGCACTTGTCGCCCGTCGCCGTCGCCCGATGCTGTTCGTCGATGCCGCAATTCCGCCCGACGTCGATCCAGTGGTAAACGATCTGGAAGATGCGTTCGCATATTCGCTGGACGACCTGGAGCGTATTGCCCTTGAAGGCCGGTTTCAGCGCGACGAAGCGGCTACGGAGGCCGAAGCGATAATCGAAACGGAACTGCGGGAATACGTGCGAGCCGTTGCGGAGCGAGGTGCGGTGCCTGCTGTATCCGTGCTACGGCAGCATTTCGAGCATATCCGCCAGGACATACTTTCGGATATGGGCGGGGACGACCCGGCGCTCGACGAGGCGACACGCCGACTTGCCAACCGGCTGCTGCACTACCCATCCGAAACACTACGAAAAATGGCAGCAGAGGACCCTGCAGCGGGTAGGGACGCCGAAGAGATGGTAAATCGACTGTTCGGCTTGTCCGGTGAAGAAAGCGAAAAGAAGGAGTAACCGACGTGAGCTTCGACGAAAGATTGGACCAGATCGTGTCCCGGCATCAGGAGCTATCGAACCTGATGTCCAGCGGCGAAGGCGGCGACGCTGACCAATTCGTAAGTATGTCGAAGGAGTTCTCGGAACTGGATCCCATCGTTGCGAGCATCGGGCAACTCCGCGATGCCAGAAATGAGGCCGGCGATCTGGCCGAATTGATTGCGGATCCGGAGACCGACGCCGAAATGAAGACGATTGCGCAGGAGGAGTTCCAAGAACTGACGGTCCGGATACCCGAGCTAGAAAAAAGCCTGCAGATCATGCTCTTGCCGCGAGATTTAGCCGATGACAAGAATGCCATCCTTGAGGTCCGGGCCGGAACTGGCGGTGACGAAGCTGCGCTGTTTGCGGCCGATCTGTTGCGTATGTACCAGCGTTACGCAGATAAGCACCGCTGGAAGTTCGAGATCATGAGTTCGTCGGATACAGGAATCGGTGGAATCAAGGAGGCATCGGCAGAGATCAGTGGAAAGGGCGTGTTCGCGCGGCTTAAATATGAATCTGGCGTGCACCGCGTCCAGCGTGTGCCGGAGACCGAATCCGGCGGTCGGATCCATACCTCTGCTGCGACCGTCGCCGTGCTTCCGGAAGCTGAAGAAGTAGACGTGGAAATCAAAGACAGTGATCTCCGCATCGATACATATCGCGCACAGGGTGCCGGCGGCCAGCACGTCAATACGACGGACAGCGCGGTGCGCATCACTCATTTGCCCACCGGGATCGTCGTGCAGCAGCAGGATGAGAAGTCCCAACACAAGAACCGGGCCAAGGCGCTGAAGATCCTTCGCGCACGTATTTACGATGCTGAGCGTGAAGCCCAGGCCCATGCACGAGCCGAGGACCGTCGCAACCAGGTCGGGTCCGGCGACCGGTCTGAGCGTATTCGGACATACAATTTCCCGCAGGGCCGCGTGTCAGATCACCGTATCAACCTGACTTTGCACAAACTGGAACGGGTGCTGGAAGGTGAGACATTGGACGAGATCATCGATGCTCTGACGGCCGAGGATCAGGCACAGAAACTTGCTGAGGTTACGTGACGTCGGAAACTTACGATTTGAAAACTGTTTTGTGGCGTGCTGTTTCGACGCTGAAAAAGGCCGGCATCGAGGATGCGGTGGCCGATAGCCGTATCCTGGCGGCCGAGAATTTTGGCCTTCGCCGGGAAGACATGTTGCGCAGCCCGGACATGCTGCTGGATTGTGTGTCGGTAGCCGCCTTCGAAAGGTCGATTGCACGCCGAGCTGCGCATGAACCAGTTTCCCGAATCCTTGGCAGGCGTGAATTCCGTAGCCTCGATTTCGAGATAGGCCCGGCAACGCTCGACCCGCGTCCGGACAGCGAAACGATTGTCGAGGCCGTGCTGGATATTGCGGCCGATATGAAACCCAACCTTCGGGTGCTGGACATCGGAACGGGATCGGGCTGCCTGCTTCTCTCGATACTTCACGAACTGCCCGCCGCGCATGGGTTGGGTACCGACATCGACGCGGGTGCCATCTTCTGCGCGGGTTGCAATGCGCACGCATTAGGGTTGGCCGGCCGGGTCGAATTTCGCCGCACGAATTGGGTCGACGGGGTGGATGGTCCGTTCGAAATCGTCCTGTCGAATCCGCCTTACATACGCACGGGAGATATACCCGGTCTGGCATCCGAAGTTGCCAAATACGACCCGACCGTTGCCCTTGATGGCGGTAAGGACGGGCTGGATGCTTATCGCGCTTTATCGACATGCATAAGCCCGATCGTGGCCCCGGCCGGCGCGGTCGTCCTTGAAATCGGTGCCGGGCAGGAAGCCGATGTCGAGACGATTTTTACCTCTACAGGTTTCGGCCTTGCCGGAAAACGCGCGGATCTTGCCGGTCGCAACCGGGCTATGATTTTCGGTCGGACACCGCGCTCCAATGTTTGAAGGCCAAACAAAAAAAGGGGTTGGAATGCGGGTGATTCCAGACTAGGCTGGTACTGCTGACGATGTGAAAAACACCGTTTTAGCCGTCGGCTTGAAAACACCTTGCAAACCAAAGCCAATCTCCGAATTTAGGCTGCTGGCCAATGGATTTGGTAAATCCATTGTAGCTCGGGGCGGAAAAATCAGAATGGAAACGGACATGAAGGCGCTATGAGACAGGGCCAGAACAAAAATCGTATGAGAGGCCGGGGTAATGGCCGCAAGGGCGGAAATCCCCGCAATCAGTCGTTTGAGAGCAACGGTCCTGAAGTCAAGGTCCGGGGCAATGCGCAGCAGGTTGTGGAAAAGTACCTGACCCTGGCGCGTGACGCCTCGTCGGCTGGTGACCGTATCAACGCGGAGAGTTATTACCAGTTCGCTGAACACTACTATCGCGTCATGAATGCGGCGAACGAACAGCAGCGTCAGCAGCAGCAACAGCAGCAACAGAACGCCGAGGCCGAGGGCGATGCGCAGCCGAACAGCGAGGCTGTGGATGCCGCTGAAGCGTCCGAGAATGAGGGTAATCCGAACAATGGCCGCCGCCGGCGCAACGGTCGCGGCAACGAGCGCAACAACGGGGCTGCCAAGGAAGCGGCAGAAAAATCCGAAAAACCCAAGGCGGACGCTGCTCCGCCGCCGGAAGCCGCATCCGACGAAGACACGGGCGAGAAAGCCAGCGCCTGAACCGGTCAGGCGGCGACGACCCTCGTCAGCCGATTTTCAAGAGTTATCGCCCCCCCCCCGGCCTCACACCGGGGGGGGGTTGTGGTTTGCGTTATGTTTTCCACCGGTCGCCGGCAGGGGATCGACGGAATGGCGCTCCTGCTCGCCGGATATTCCCGTTAACCCTGCATTACCCCTGTCTTGACCCGGAACGGGTTAAATTCGGGTATGCGATTGTCCGACCGCTAGCCCGAAATGTGCGTTGTAAAAAGTCGATATTTCCCCATATCTGCAAAGGACGCCGATTATCGGGTCCATATACATGCTTGCCGCCTCGCGGGAGCGCTAATCGCAATGTCTAATGATGGAGTTGCAGACAATGGAATTTGAGTCCTACACAGAAAGGGCGCGCGGATTCGTGCAGGCTGCACAGACCTCGGCGCTAGCCAGCAATCACCAGCATTTCAAACCCGAGCATCTACTCAAGGTTCTTCTCGATGACAAGGAAGGCCTAGCCTCCAACCTGATCTCTACTGTCGGCGGCGATCCCGGGGTCGCCCGCCGTGAGCTGGACGCCGCACTCGCGAACATTCCGATAGTGGAAGGACTCGGTGCAACCCAGATTTATCTAGCTCCCGAAATGGCCAAGGTGTTCGAAAGCGTGAGGGAGATCGCCGAGAAGGCGGGCGACAGCTTCGTCACCGCCGAGTGGTTGCTTCTGGCGCTGAGCATGGCGACCGGCACGCCGTCGGCCGACGCGCTGTCGAAGGCTGGGGTCAACCCGCAATTGCTGAACGGTGCGATCGAACAGATCCGTAGGGGTCACAGAGCGGACAGCGCTACAGCAGAAAATTTCTACGATGCGTTGAAAAAATATGCGACCGACCTGACTGAACGCGTCCGTGAAGGAAAGATTGATCCCGTGATCGGGCGGGACGAGGAAATTCGCCACACTGTGCAGGTCCTGTCCCGGCGTACCAAGAACAATCCGGTTCTGATCGGCGAGCCCGGCGTCGGCAAGACGGCGATTGCCGAAGGCCTTGCCCAGCGCATCGTTAACGGTGACGTGCCGGAAAGCCTGCGCCGCAAGAAGCTGATGTCGCTCGATCTCGGTGCGCTCGTCGCTGGGGCGAAATTCCGCGGCGAATTTGAAGAGCGCCTGAAAGCCGTCCTGCAGGAGATCACTGCCGAGGACGGAGAGATTATCCTTTTCATCGACGAGCTGCACACGCTGATCGGCGCCGGCGCCTCGGAGGGCGCGATGGATGCGTCAAATATGCTGAAACCGGCGCTGGCGCGCGGAGAGCTGCACTGTATCGGCGCGACCACCCAGGACGAATACCGTAAGCACATCGAGAAGGATGCGGCCTTTGCGCGCCGGTTCCAAACCGTGCTGGTCCAGGAACCGACGGTCGAAGACACCATTTCGATCCTGCGGGGACTCAAGGAAAAGTACGAGGTTCATCATGGCGTGCGCATCACCGACGGTGCCATCATATCGGCGGCGACCCTATCGAACCGTTATATCACGGACCGGTTCCTGCCGGACAAGGCAATCGATCTGATCGACGAGGCGTCGTCACGGCTGCGCATGGTCGTGGATTCAAAGCCCGAGAAAATCGACAAGCTCGACCGAAGGATCATCCAGCTCAAGATTGAGCGCGAAGCGCTTAATAAAGAATCCGACAAGGGGTCGCGTGAACGGCTCGAGAAACTGGAAGAGGAACTTGCCGAACTCGAAGACAAATCGGCCGAGCTGACCGAAATCTGGCAGTCCGAAAAGGAAACTCTGGCAGATTTCCAGAAGGTCAAGGAGGAGCTGGAAAGCGCCCGCACGGCTCTCGAACGCGCCCAGCGTGATGGCGATCTGGCGAAGGCCGGTGAGCTTGCCTACGGCATTATTCCAGATCTCGAAAAGAAGCTGGCTGATGCCGCCGAACATGATGGTGGGGACGCCCGTATGCTCGACGAAGAGGTCACCGACGGCGATATCGCGTCGGTCGTTTCCCGGTGGACCGGAATTCCGGTCGACAAGATGCTGGAAGGCGAACGCGAAAAGCTGCTGCGTATGGAGCAGGTGTTGGGCGGTTGGGTCATTGGCCAAGACGAAGCCGTGGTTGCCGTCAGCAATGCGGTGCGTCGCGCGCGGGCTGGACTCCAGGATCCCAACCGGCCGCTCGGCTCGTTCCTGTTTCTGGGGCCCACCGGCGTCGGCAAGACCGAGCTCACCAAGGCGCTGGCAGCCTTCTTGTTCGACGACGAAACCGCGATGCAGCGGCTCGACATGTCGGAATACATGGAGAAGCACTCCGTCGCACGCTTGATCGGAGCGCCACCCGGCTATGTCGGGTACGAGGAAGGCGGTGCTCTGACTGAAGGCGTGCGCCGACGGCCCTATCAGGTCGTCCTGTTCGACGAGGTCGAAAAGGCGCATCCCGACGTTTTCAACGCGCTGCTGCAGGTGCTGGACGACGGACGCCTGACGGACGGGCAGGGCCGGACGGTCGATTTTCGCAATACCCTGATTATCCTGACGTCGAACCTTGGCGGAGAAGTGCTGGCCAACCAGGGCGAGGGCGAAAGCGTAGATGAAGTGCGCGAACAGGTGGTGGATATCGTCCGCAGAGCGTTCCGGCCGGAGTTCCTCAACCGGTTGGACGAAACGTTGCTGTTCCACAGGCTGTCGCGCGAACACATGACGAGCATTGTCGATATTCAGCTCGGCCGTCTGCGGGCGATGCTGGTAGATCGCAAGATCTCGCTGGATCTGGACGAGACAGCGATCGCTTGGCTGGCCAATGAGGGTTACGACCCGGTCTACGGGGCCCGCCCGCTGAAACGCGTGATCCAGCGCAGCCTACAGAACGTGCTCGCCACAAAAATACTGGAGGGTAGGATCGAAGATGGCGAGACGGTCACGGTGGGTGCAGGCAATGGCGGATTGGTCATCAACGTCGCCGCCATGGAACAAATCGTGGCGGAGTAATGCATAACTGGTGGACACGAGTGTCTCCGCCGGGTTTTGATCCCGTTTTCAACTACACTTCGTCGAGCAAAGAAAGTAGCATTCATTTCTTCCGGCAAGCGCGTGATCAAATAGGTATTGATACGACTCTATTCGCGGTCCTAATCGCGGTAGAGGTTTCCGCTATAACGGGCCTCGCAACGTCACTGAATACCGTAAAGCGGCTGGGGAGAAAGTTAGTTCTGGATATGCAGCCTGAAGCTATAGATAAGAAACTTCTGCAGAGCCCCAAGTGGCGGTTATCAACGTTCAAGACGTTGAACACTCACATTTTAGGTTTTGAATAGGACGGGTTGCGACAAGTCATAATCCGCGCGAGCGCGGTTCGATCCGCTGACGCTCAAGGCGTGGAAACCTTGGAGTTGCTTGAACGGGTGGAGGATCTTCTGAAAGGCGAATAAGGAACCACCGCAAACTATGCTATATGCTGGCTGGAGCCGTGTTGATTACTCAGGCAGCGGTCTAACCGGAATTCTGAATGCGCCTACAGAACGCGACGATCGGCCGCTACCGCTCTGCGGCTTTGGGGCACCCGTCTCAGCGTTGCGTGATCGTGTTTTTTTTCTGGAGGTTGGCGACTAGCGTAGCGATATTGGCGCGCTTCACCTCGAACCGCGCGAAATCCTTGCGGCCGAGTTTGATACCGGACGGCATCTTGATGGTCAGCGGGTTGACCTGCCGTCCCCTGGCGAGGATTTCGTAATGCAGGTGCGGGCCTGTCGAGCGGCCTGTGCTGCCCACATAACCGATCACCTGGCCCTGTTTAACCCGGCTGCCCTGGGTCACCCCTTTTCTGAAGCGGCTCATGTGGGCATAGGCGGAGTTGAAACCGCCCGCATGGCGGATGCGGATATACTTCCCGTATCCGCTATTGCGCCCGCGAAAGGTGATAACGCCATCGCCGGCCGCGTAAATGGGCGTGCCCGTCGGCGCGGCGAAATCGACGCCGCGATGCATTTTCGTGTACCCGAGTATCGGATGGCGGCGCTTACCAAAGCGCGAAGAAAGTCGGGCACCGTCGATCGGCGTACGCAAAAGAGGGCGTTTTGCGCTGCGGCCGGTATCGTCGAAGTAATCCATTTTGCCGGGTCGCAGTTCGAAACGGTAAAGCGGTTTCGCCGCTCCGGACAGGATCATTCGTGCATAAATAACCTGACCATGGCGGACGACATGGCCGTCGTCGTCCAGGAAGCGTTCATAGGCCACTTCGAACGCGTCGCCTTTCTGAATTTCGCGCTGGAAATCGACATCCCAACTGTAAATCCGCACCAGTTCCGCCAGTACCGAGAGCGGCACATTCTGGCGCGCCGCTGACTTGTAGAGACTGGAATTGATGGTCCCCCGGGCGAAGCTAATCTTGCGAGTCAGGTTTCGCTTGGTTTCGAACGCCCGAAATGATGTTGCTTCGTCGCGCCGCACTGCGACCTTGCGGACGACGCTGGGATCCAGTTGCATCTCCTTCAGATTGTCGTCCGGCGCAAAAGTCAGATGGACGCGTTGCCCGACACGGAGATCCCTTGGGTCATATACCGCCCTGAGTGCGCTGACTGCGTCATGCGCATCTTCGTGGGCGATCCCCGCCGACAGCATTATCGACATCAATGTGTCACCGTTGCGTACTTTCAGGCTGCGTTTTTTCTCAAGTACGGGGTCAGGGTTGCCGGCTGACGGCGTGATAGAGGCTAGTATCGTCTCTATCGGTTGTTCAGGTGCCGGCGCGGTCTGAACATCGGTTTCTACGACAGCAGCCATTGGTTCGCTGAACGCCGGCATTCCGTCAGCGTCTGGTCCTGTCACGGCTCCGATGAACAACCCCATAACCAGAACGCTCAAGGCTATCTGCAGTGGTCCGAAGCCTTTACGCCCGATATACGAAAAGGAGTCAAGACGTGTGCTTTGCGACGAAAAAAACGACACTCGGGCCTTCCGAAAAACTGTATGACGCAGATTAGACAACCCATCTGAAAGCTTAACGCATCATTGTTCAACTGTCTAGAAAGACGTTCAATATCAATGCCTTTCGCGTTATTTCTAACATGTCGGCGCACGTGTTCTCGCTGTCGGAGTAGTCGGGTCTCTTGACCTCCTACGATGTGCCCTAAATACTTTCTCGGACGTTTGGCCAAAAACAGTCCTCCGGGGAGAGTTATCTTGTTCCGCTCGGTTGAGAGTTTCCTGCGACCGCAGACAATCGCTATTGTCGGCGCGTCCGAGACAGGCGGCGCTGGTTGGCCGAAAGGGCTTTACGAAAATTTCAAACACGAGGATTTTCCCGCGCGTGTCTATCTAGTGAATCCGCGGCGCGATGAGTTGTGGGGACGGAAGGTCTATCCCGACTTCGCATCGCTACCGGAAAAGATAGATCTTGCTGTTGTCATAATTCCCGCCGAGGCGATCCCAGGCGTATTGGCCGAGGGGGCGGAGGCCGGTTTGCGCAACGCGCTGATTTACGCGTCGCGGTTCGGCGAGGGCGGCGACGACGTCGGCGCAGAACGGGCGGCAGAACTGCGCGACATCTGCGACCGGACGGGGCTGCGGATCTCGGGTCCGAACTGCATGGGGGCGATCTCGCTGCCCGAAAGACTGCTGTTCTATCCAACTTCGCGGGTCCGCGGCCTGCCCCTGGGATCAGTCGGCGTCGTATTCCAGTCCGGCGGCACCTTCCAGTTCTGGCTCGAACAGGGCGCAGCCCGGGGACTTGGCTATTCCTATGCGGTTTCCAGCGGCAACGAGCTTGATCTCGACATGGCCGACTACATAAATTTCCTCGTCGATGACGATCATACCCGCGTCATCGCCTGCATGGCGGAGGGGGTGAGTAGGCCCGATGCTCTAATGGCGGCGGTGGAACGGGCGTTCGAGGCCGACAAGCCGGTTTTGATGCTGAAAGTGGGGCATAGCGCAGCGGGACAGGCGGCGGCGCAAAGTCACACGGGTGCTCTGGCAACGGACCATCATGTGTTCACCGCCATGTGCCGCAAGTTCGGCGTGGTGCCCGTTGACACGCTGGACGCACTGATCGAGATGAGCCTCGCCTTTTCCGCCGGACGTCTGCCGCATGGCGACCGGGTTGCGTTGGTTGGCTACTCCGGCGGCGCGAAGGGACTGTTTCTGGATATCGCAGAGACCGATGGGGTGTCGATGCCTGATTTTACGCCGGAAACCCAGGCTGTGCTGCGAGAGCACATTGATGCCGGTGTTCCAACCAGCAATCCGCTGGACACTGGCGCTGGCCTGGCCCGGCGGTTTCCGGAATTTGCCGAAGTCGCAAAAATCGTAGCGCAGGATCCCAACATCGACATGGTGTCGGTCCAAGGGCAATTGCCGTTGGCGGAGGGCACAGCCGGCGATCCCGACCTTTTCCGCCAGATTCGCGATAGCACGGACAAGCCCGTGGTGGCGCATAACCGCATGTCGCAGAATATCAACGATGCGGGACGTGCGTTTCAGGCCGCCGCCGGCATTCCATTCCTGCAGCGCCTGCCCGAGGTAGCGACAACGCTAAAGGCGCTTGCGGCCTATGCCGAGCGCCGACGCCGGGGCATCCCCCCTTTCGCGGCGGATAAGGTTGCTTTGGATCCCGATGCGGCGGTCGAGGACGTTCTAGCTGGTCACGGAATATCTGGACCCAAATCGGCTTTCGCGTCCAACGCGGCGGGGGTTGGCGATAAAGCGTTAGGGGTCGGTTTCCCCGTCGCCGTAAAAATTGTCTCGCCCCAGGCAGTTCACAAGACCGAGGTCCGCGGCGTTGCATTGAACCTTGCGTCTCCGGAGGACGCGGTTGCGGCAGCGCAGGCGATGTCGGATAGGCTGTTGGCAGCCGAACCCGGCGCCGTCGTCGAGGGATTCCTGATCCAGCAAATGGTTGACGGTCTGGAAGTCATAGTCGGCGTGCGCGACGACCCGCAGTTCGGTGCAGTGCTGGCGCTAGGTATCGGTGGCGTTATGGTCGAAGCAATGCGCGACGTTGCGTTTCGTCTGCTGCCCGTCACTGACGAAGACGTCGGCGACATGATAGATGAGCTGAGGGCAAAGGCAGTGCTGGGTGCGTTCAGGGGTGCCGCCCCGCGCGATGTGGATGCGCTAGTAGCAGCCGTCGTCGGCCTGTCGAATTCTTGGCCTGCCCTGCAAGACCGGATCTCGGATATCGAGATTAACCCCATGATGGTGGGTGCGGAAGGCGAGGGCGTCGTCGCCGCAGATATACGCAGCCTTTCCCGAGATCAAAACTAAAAGGATTTGGATATGGACTACCAGCTCCCTGAAGAGCTGCGCCTGCTGCAGGAAACGGTGCGCCGGTTCGTCGACCGCGAACTGATCCCCATCGAACAGGACAGCATGGACGGACCCAAGCTGAAGGCAGAGGTGCAGGAATCGCTGGAGGAAAAGGCCAAAGCCATCGGTCTCTGGCTGTTCGATGTGCCGGAAGAATACGGTGGCCAGGGCCTTGGCCTGCTGGCGCGATCGATCGTCTGGACCGAATTGGCGCGTACCATCGCTCTCCCGACCCGCAACGTGAATATCTTTGGTCCGATCGTTAGCCCGATCCTCTACTACCTCAATGAAGAGCAGAAAAAACGTTATCTTTTCCCGGTTCTCGAGGGGAAGCTGCGGCACTGTTTTGCGCAGACAGAGCCCGAAGCCGGCGGCGATCCGGGCGGCATGCGTACCACGGCGGTGCGAGACGGCGCTTATTACGTCATCAATGGTATTAAGCGGTTTATCACCGGCGCGGCGGACGCCGATTTTGCCCAGGTGATCGCCGCAACCGACCGAGCAAAAGGGTCGCGTGGTGGTATATCGGCGTTCCTTGTCGATATGGATAGCCCAGGCGTCAAACTGTTGCGGGCGCAGGAAACCATGATGAATGACCGGCCCTGGGAAATCGCGTTTGAAGATGCGCGGGTGCCCGCCGAGAATATGATCGGTGGTGAAGGAGACGGTTTTAAATTCGCGCAGAACTGGATCAGCGCCGGGCGTATTCGCCACGGTGCGCGGGGTATCGGCGTGATTGAACGCTGCCTGGAACTTGGCGCGTCCTACGCCAAGCAGCGCGAAACATTTGGTAGGAAGCTGGCTGAGCGCCAGTCCGTGCAGTGGATGCTGGTCGATTCCTATGCAGATCTGCACATGCTGCGTCTGATGGTGCACACTGCCGCGGCCAAGCACGATGCGGGCGAGGATATCCGCTACGATTCCTATATGTGTAAGTACCTTGGCGATACGAAATCGTTCGAAGCCGCTGACCGCTGCATGCAGATATATGGCGGGATGGGCCTGACTACTGACCTGCCGATCGAGCGAATGTGGCGTGACCAACGCAGTTTCATTATCACTGAAGGCCCGACCGAGATCATGAAAATGGCGCTGGCGAGGCACGTAGTGCGTCAGTTCGGCGACTAAACTTCATTAAACGCCTGGCGGTATCCGCCCGTCATATATTGGACTAAATGTGAACTGGCGTTCCCTCCGGGATTCTTTCGCGGCGATACAAAACGGCGGCCCCGGGCCGTCGTTTTATGTTTTTCCGCGTTTTGACTCGCCTTTGCGTTTCCGACATCATTTCCCAAGAGCGGGATGACATTCAAAAAAAAGACGCCTTGAGGAGAGAGACAATGTTCGACCATTTCGAATGCGTGAAGGTAGAACTTCATGACGGCATCGCCTATGTGCGGATGAACCGACCGGAAAAGCGCAACGCTATGAATCCGCGCCTTCATGACGAGATGGAAGAAGCGCTGACCCATCTAGAAGTGGATCCCGATGCAAAAGTGATCGTGATCTGCGGCGCCGGCGGCAATTTCTCCGCTGGACAGGACCTCAAGATGTTTTTCCGGGAAAACGAGAAGAATCCTCTGGGACGCAAGACATCGCAGCGTGCCGCCAACCGTTGGCGCTGGGAACTGCTGTACAACTATGACAAGCCGACCATCGCCATGGTCGAAGGCTACTGTGTAGGTGGCGCTTTCATGCAGCTGTTGGCGACCGATTTCGCAATCGCGGCGGAGGACGCCACGTTTTCCTTGTCTGAGGTAAATTGGGGCATCCTGCCGGGGGCGCTTGTTAGCAAGGTGGTGGCCGATGCGGTGCTTCCGCGCCATGCACTTTATTATTGCTGCCTTGGCGACCCCTTCGACGGGCATGAAGCAGAGCGTATCGGCATGATCAATTTTGCAGTTCCCGCTGCCGAACTCGAAGCCAAGGTCGAGGAACTCGCCCAAAAGCTAATGGCAAAGAGCCCCCGCGTACTGCGCGCTACCAAGCAGGCCGTGCGTAATGTGCGGACGATGGATTTCGGTCAGTCCTACGATTACCTCGCCGAAAAAGGACAGGCGATCCGTGTTGGTGATCAGGAGGACTCCTACAACACGGGCCTTCGCCAGTTCCTCGACGAGAAGAGCTACAAACCGACCTTCGAGCCGTTTAAGACCGGCACGCTGATCGAAAAGAAATAGACTCTGCTTAGTCGTGGCGGGCGGATACCCGTCGTATTCCTTTAGTGACGGCGATCCCCGGGGTTGCACTGTGTGGCACTGCTCTGCTGCTTACGCGGGGAAACCTGTCCGAGGAGGGCGGGGCAGTGCCTATCGGAAGAACGGCGCTCCGTTATGCTGACTATTCTCTGACATGGCTATGTGGCGTCGGCGTGGCTATCAAGATCGTCAGGCAGCTTGTTGCTCTCCCGTTGTTCACGGGGCTCGATATCCGGATCTGGGGCAAATACAAGTGGTGGCTGGGTGCGATTTACGCGGCCGCAGGGCTCGCTTTTCTGTAAGTGATGTTCGATGAGATCGTCGCGGTCCTCTCTTAGCCGCCGCTGTTGTTCGGGGCGTGTGCAGTGCTACTGCACCCGACCCCGAGTATCGACCGGCCAGACGTCAACCACCTTGTTATCCTTCAGCACGATATACTGATCGTAGAGGTTGATCGTCGTGTCGCAGTGGCTGGGAACAAGCTGCAGCTTGTCGCCTACGTCCAGCGGCACTTCGCCGCCGTCTTTCATGCGCAGGATGCCGTGTTCGTCGCCGCCGAATTCGAAGACGCAGCCTTTGATGCCGACGACGGCGGGCACTCCGTGGTCATTGCTGGCGGATTTCAGCCCGGCATCAATGATAACTCGGTCCGGTACGGGCTTGCTGACAACGGCGGTCAGGATAAACAGCGCGTTTTCAAAGGGCGGCGCGTTGGCGCCCGGCCACCCGATACCGCCGTAGCGTGAGTCCATGAATACGTAGGAACCCGTCTGAATTTCCGTCAGCAGGCCGCGGTCGAGATCGAACGGTGCCGTGCCCGTGCCGCCGCCCGTGCGAATGTCGACCGGCAGGCCGGCGTTCTCTACCTCGGAGATGGTGGCGGCCAGCTTGTCGAGGCCGGTTTCGGTCTGAGCAGCGCGTTCCGCTGGATCGACCGTCATCTGGATCTTGCCCTGATAGCCCTGCAATCCGGCGAAATTGAGGCACGGGTGTCCGGCAATCATCTGCGCCAGCCGTGCGGCTTCCGGCCCCGGCGGTACACCGCATCGGCCCTGGCCGATATCGACTTCGACCAGGACGTCCAACATTTTGCCCGCCAGTTGTGCGATGCTTCCCAGCATGTTGATGTTTTCTACGTTGTCGGCGACGACGGCAACCCGCGCTTGATTCCGGGCGGCCAGCAGCCGGCTGATTTTGCTCTCGCCGACGACCGGCGTGGTGATCAGAATGTTGTCTATGCCTTCGCTGGCGAGCACTTCTGCCTCGCCCAGCTTGGCGCAGCACACGCCGATAGCGCCGGCGTCGATCTGCTTCCGTGCTACAGTTGCTGATTTGTGGGTCTTGGCGTGCGGGCGGTAGGAAATGCCGGCCGTCTCAGTCATGTCTTTCATGCGCGCGATGTTGCGGTCCAGAGCGTCCGCGTCGACCGTGAGGACGGGGGTGTCGAGTTCTGCTGTTTTCACGTTGACGGCTCCCGCTCGTATACCACCTCGCCACCGACGATCGTCGTGTTTGAGACGATATCCTTGATGTCTTCTTCCGGGCAGGTCAGTAGGTCGGCGGAAAGCACGGCCATGTCGGCGAGCTTGCCTTCCTCGATGGAGCCCTTTTTGTCTTCTTCGAACGTCAGATAGGCACCGCCCATGGTGCCGCAGCGGAGCGCCTCTTCCCGACTCAACGCTTGGTCGGGAGCGATACGGTCTGCGGAAATCATGTTCCAGCGCGAAACCACTTGCCAGATCGGATAGAATAGCGTGGTCGGCACGTTGTCGGTCGCAAGGCCGATATTCACCCCCGCATCCAGCAGTCGGCGCACCGGTGCGATATCGTTCAGCCGCTCAGGTCCAAGTTCCTCGCGCAGAATGTGACCGTGCTTGTAGATGTAGCGGTTGGTGTGTGTGGTCATGACGACGCCGAGATCGGCGGCCTTCTGGATCTGTTCGGCATTCAGTACGTCGAGATGGCCGACCACCCAGCGCTTGTCGGTGATGTCGACCGCACGGTTTACCTCTTCGAAAATGTCGAGAAAACGCGGGCCGATAACGGCTAGGCGAATACTGTTGCGCGCCGCTTCGATCATGAATTCGACTATTCGGTTCTGCGGCACACCGTTGTCGTAGTTGAAACCCGACCAGCCGGTGTAGGGCGCGGCGGTGGCACGGAAGATGGCGTCGGCATCCATCCCAGTGTCGGTAAACATGCCGCCGACGCGCAGCCAGTCGTCTCCGAGACCGCGCTGGCCCAGCCATGAAGTCCAGTTCTGCATGACGGTGGAATATTCGATGTCGTTGGTCCCGCCCCAGGCCGGACTATATACCAGATGCGCGCGCACCGTCGCATCACCCGCAGTGTTTACCGCCTGATAGGTATTGATCAATTCCTGCGCCGCTCCGTGTTCTTCCAGAACGCTGGTGGTGGCGGTGGAATTGTAAATGGTCATGGCTTTTTTCAGTCCCGCGATCCGGTCCGATTGGGTGAAGCGCGGTGCAATGTGGAAATAGCCGAGTTCCGCCACCGGCATGAAATGCTGTTCGCGGATAAGCCCGGTCAGCTCGCCCAAGGAGTCCTTTTCGAATTCGATGGTCGACGTTGCAGGGTCAGTATTTTTTGAAATGCCAGCAAGGTCCAGTGCCTGCGTGTTGGCGACCGATTCCAGCGGCAGCTGATGCCGCCAGAACCCCCAGATTGGGCGGATATAGACAGGATTGTCCGGCGCCGCATCATCCAGCTCCAGCCGGGTCGGAAACCGGTTTTCATTCAGGCACCCCGGCACGTTCCAGTAATAGGGAGGATCGCCCACCGGCATGGTGACGATCCACTCGCCCGGCGCGGTGTTCGCCGCAAGTGTCCGGACGCGCTCCAGTATGTCGCCCACCGATTTGCAGCCTTCCAGCGAAGGGAACACATCTTTCAGCCCTTCCCGGTCCATATGCGCATGGCCATCCATTAGCCCGGGGATGACGGTTCGCCCACTCGCATCGACGATCCGGGTTTCCGGCCCGGCGAGCGCGGAGACCTCGGCCGCGCCACCGACCGCGACAATCCGTTCGCCTTTGGTGGCGACAGCTTCGGCGATGGAGTTCGACGGGTCGACCGTGGCGACTTTGCCATTGGTAACAATCAGATCGGGGTGGAAATCGGTCATTTTTGTGCTCCCGCTCCAGCCCACTTCCCCTCCTGGCTACCCGACGCCAGTTTTTGTTTATGGCGGGGAGGAGGGGGGGTGAAGCCGCAATAAAATAGTGCGTTACCTGCCAACTGCCGAGGCTTCGCGCCGCGTATCCGCTGCACCAGTAAGCACGCCGTTGTCGAGGATCTCGATGGTCTTGGCCGACCCAAAATAGGACGCGCCTGAGCCATATTTCACTTCGTGGCCACGGCGGCCCAGTTCCTCGGCGATCTCTGCCGGATATCCGTCTTCCAGCATGAAAGACCCGTCCAGGCCAACCGACCAACGTGGGTTTTCGATGGCGGTCGTCAGTTCCATTCCGCGGTCCACTAGATTGGTCAGCACCTGCACCATGGACAATGTCTGCCCGGGACCGCCGGGGGTGGTCATGAGGTATTTCGGCTTACCGTCCTTCAGCACCATGACCGGGTTCAGCGTGTGCGACGGTCGCTTCCGCGGGGCGACGTTACGCGGATCGGCAGGGTCGACGCGGAAACCGGTCATCCGGTTGTTCATCAGGATGCCGGTGCCGGGGTCCATAAAGGCACTGCCGAATACGTGGAATACCGACTGCACAACCGACATCGCATTGCCGTCGCCGTCCGCGATGACGATGCAGGACGTGCCGCCCTTGTTCTCGAACGTGCTGGGTTCGGTGCCGTTGATGACACAGTCCTGCAAATTTTTTGTGGTATCTGCGCCGAGCAGGTGATCGACCGGTAGATCCACCACCCTAGGGTCGGAAACATATGGCTGACCCAGGGTGAAAGCTGCCTGCATGGCGCGGATCAGGTAATCCAGCCGGTCAGTTTCGTTGTCCGCGATCTGGTCCGACGTCAGCGCCGACAGACCATTGAGCTGTAGCAGCATCAGAATGCCGTATGAATTGGGGGGCATCACCTGCACAGTATGGCCACGATAATCGGTCGACAGCGGATCGACCCATTCGGGTTCATAACCCGCGAATTGGTCGGCTGCCAGCAGGCCGCCATTGGCCACCGCGTAGTCGCCGATGGATTTCGCGATATCTCCTTCGTAATAAACCGCGCTTTTTTCGGCGGCGATCTTGCGCAGTGTCTCCGCCAGTGCCGGTTGGCGCAGGATGTCACCGGCCTGCATGCGGTTGCCGGCGTCATCGAAATAAAGAGCCCGTGACGCGGGGTCGGCCATGACGTCGTTGCGGAACAGGTCCAGCCCCGCCGTCATAACGCGCGATGCCGGATGCACCTCCGCCGCGTCGATGGCATCTTCGAACAGTTCCGCCCAAGGCAGCTTGCCGTATCGTTCGTGCAGTCGTTCCCAGCCGCGCACCATGCCGGGGACCGAAACCGCGTTGGGACCGCGGTCAGGGATGCCATCCTTGTAGTATTCCGGCGTCGCCCCGTCCGGGGCATGGCCAGTGGCGTTCAGCCCGATGGTTTTGCCTTCCGAGGCATCGTGGTAGAGAAAGAATGCATCGCCGCCCAGCGACGTCGCCTGCTGAAGGACGACCGAAAGCGTTGCTGAGGTGGAAATCATCGCATCAACCAGTGATCCGCCCTTGTCCAGCGTGCGTAGGCCTGCCGTAGATGCGAGCGAATGCCCGGACACCACCATCCCCTTAGTCCCGTACACGGGCGTGGGCGCCAGCCTTACGCCGGCAAAAACGTCTGTCCCCATGAGGTCTCTCCCTATTGGCCAAGGGAATGTCCGAAATGGGCGGCGGGGTGTCAATCCGGGGCGAGGCAGTGTAGTCACTTGCGTTTCTGCGACGTCTGAAAAAACACCGCACCGGCGACCACCAGCAGCGCGGCAATGGCGAGGTCGTCCCGCAGGGTTTCTCCTAGAATCAGCCCGACAAGGCGGACCGATCCGTTACCCAGTCGCCCCCCGGGGCCGCTTACTTTTTTGAGTATGTCCTCGGACAGAAATCCCCGCCTTCGCGGGGACCACGGGCTATATAACTCCTACCGTCATTCCCGCGAAGGCAGAAATCTCGGGCCTTTAAAGCCCCTCAGCCTGCCAGGCGCGTTTCCACCAGTTCCGCCCAGTAGCTGGCGCCGATCGGCAGGGCCTCGTCGTTGAAGTCGTAGTTTGGGTTGTGGAGCATGCAGCCGCCTTCTCGGGGGCCGTTGCCCATCCACATATAGGCGCCGGGCTTTTCGTTCAACATGAAGGCAAAATCTTCCGCGCCCATCATCGGGTCCTTGTCGAGGAACACGCGTTCTTCGCCGGCAATTTTGCGGGCGACGGCGGCGGTGAGATCGGTTTCAGCGGCATCGTTGATCGTCGGCGGGTAGCGGCGTTCGTAGTGCACCTCGACGCCGACATCGAAAGTAGCGCCGATACCGCTGGAAATCCGCCGGATTTCCGCCTCAAGGTGCTCCTGCATCTCCTCCTTGAAGGCGCGGGTGGTGCCGCGGATGACGGCTTCTTCCGAGATGACGTTCCAGGTGTCGCCGGAATGCATCTGCGTGACAGAGACGACGGCGGCATCGAGAGGGTTGACCGTTCGGCTGGCGATGGTTTGCAGGGCCGAGACCAGGTGCGACCCGGCGACGATCGCGTCGCGTCCCAGATCGGGCAGGGCGGCGTGGGTGCCGATGCCTTTCAGCGTGATCTCAAAAATATCGCAAGATGCCATGATCGGGCCGGGCCGGATGGCAAATTCGCCGACTGGAATACCCGGCATGTTGTGCATCCCGTACACGCTCTCGACCGGGAATTTTTCAAACAGGCCTTCCTCGACCATCACCTGTCCGCCGCCTTCGTTTTCCTCCGCCGGCTGGAAGATGAAATGCACCGTGCCCGCGAAATTCCTCGTCTCGGACAGGTACTTGGCCGCACCCAGCAGCATGGTGGTATGGCCATCATGGCCACATGCATGCATCTTGCCGGGGTTCTGGGATTTATAGTCGACGTCGTTTGCCTCCTCGATATCCAGCGCATCCATATCGGCGCGGAGTCCGATGGCCGGGCCGTCACCCCTGTCACCTTTCAGCGTGCCGACCACGCCGGTGCCCGCCAGCCCGCGATGCACGGCGATACCGAATTCGTGCAGCCGCAGCGCCACGTAATCGGACGTTTTGTGCTCTTCGAAGGCGGTTTCAGGGTGCTGGTGGATATGGTGCCGCCACTCGGTCATTTCTCCAGTGAATTCGGCGATACGGTTGTTGATCGGCATGGTCGTGTCCTTCGGCTTGGGACAGGAAATATAGCATGTTTTTGGCTGAGGCTATCGCCGCAGGAAACCGGGCACGGTTTCTAACGTTCTCCCTGCGTGGGGAGGGTCAGGGAGAGGGGGAGACAAGCCTATTTCACCCTCTCCCTCATGGGGGAGGGGACAAAACTAGTCGGCCCGCGCGAAGCCGGTCCGCTAAACTCGCTCTGACAGCCAGATGGCGAGCTTCGAGCCTTTCTTGATAACCGCCGAGAGAGCCTCGTAACCGGGGGTTTCCTCAGCCTCGTGCGCAATGGCCGTGTCACGGTGTTCAAGCTCGTCTTCGCGGAATTTCTCGATGGTCTCGCGCAGTTCTGCCTCGTCGTCACCCAGAGCGGCGGCTTGTTTCGCGTAATGCTCGTCGATGACTTCCTCGACCGCGGCGGTGCAGGCCATCGCCGCGCGTTCGCCCATCAGCGCAGTGGCTGCACCCAGTGCAAATCCTGCGGCGTGCCAGACAGGCATTAGCGCGGTCGGGCGTACCCGGCGACCGCCGATCAGTTCGTTGAATTTGTCGCGATGTTCGCGTTCCTGTTTTGCCATGTGCCGGATCACGTCGGCCTTATCGCTGTTGCCGAGTACCGCCAGCTGGCCTTCGTAGATGCGCACAGCTCCGTATTCACCGGCATGATCGACGCGGACGATCCGTTCCAGCAATTTTTCGGTGGGCAGGTCGCCCGGTAAAATGCCGTGCTCGGTCCGTTTCTTTGTCGGCGTCGGCTCGCTCCGATGATCGGTCATGCAGATTTCTCCTTCAACTGACGCCAGCCCGCAACGCCGCAAAATGCATAAAGGACGGTACAGGCCAGCGCATTCCAGGTCGCTATCGATAGGCCGAACAGCGACCAGGGTATCTCGTCGCAGCGCACCACCGGCGCGGCCAGCAGCATTCTGCGCAATTCGTCGATCGATTGCGCGCTGTTCAGGCCACTGTCACCCGAGCACGAACTTGGCCCCGCGAACCAATGTTGTTCTACGCCCACATGATATAGGGCGATACCCGCACCAACGGCAAATGCGATCGCGGCCAGCCAGGTCAGAAACAGACGTTCGCGCGGTTCGCGAAACCATAACAGCGCGCCGACACCTATGACGATCACAGCCCCATGCGGGAGGCGTTGCCACAGGCAAAGTTTGCATGGAGCGACACCGCCGAGATACTGGGAACCCAGCGCCACCAGCAATGCAATTGCGGACGCAGCCATTGCCCACAATGGCACGTCGCGGTCATTGACGGTGATGCCGGCAATTTTCATGGGGTATCCCTGTGTTGGCGGTTCTTGTCCTCTCCTTCTCCCGACCACCGACGGGATCGTACTAATGGATGTACGGGAAGGGAGAGTGCCAGAGCGATATCCGCGTATGCAGATTGGGTCAATGTATGAACTTTAGTAACACAAACCCGCCGATCAGCAGCACACATAATAGTGCGAACATCAGGCCCAGGCGTTTCTCGATAAATTCGCGGATCGGCTGACCGATGTAATAGAGCAGCGCTGCGACAACGAAGAAACGCAAACCTCGCGCCAGCACAGAGGCAATCGTAAACGTGCCCAAATCCAGATTGGTGACGCCGCTGGCGATCGTGATCACCTTGTAGGGGAACGGCGTCACGCCAGCCATAAACACGATCCAACCGCCGTACTCGTTGTACCGCGCTGTGAAGTCCGAGAATTTCACCCCGTATCCATAGATATCTAGGATCGGTCGGCCAACGCCCTCGTAGAGGCCGGCGCCGATGGCGTATCCCAGCATGCCGCCGAGGACGGAAGCGATGGTGCATATCGCGGCGTAGCGCCAGGCGCTGTTGCGGGAAGCCAGGACCATAGGTATCAGCAGCACGTCCGGCGGGATCGGGAAAACTGAACTTTCGACGAAAGCGACGGCTGCGAGCACCCAAACCGCGTTTTTACGGGAGGCTAGGTCCATGGTCCAGTCGTAGAGGGCGCGTATCACAAAATCGTCCTTTTCAGCTTTTCCGGGGTGTAGCAAGGGTGTCCGGCAGCGGCAAGCGGTGGTTCTGCTATCGCGCGAATTGTTCTAGAATACACTCACGAACACGCAACCTGCCCCGATACAGGCCCCAGATGCGGTGTCGGCTATCGCTGCTGCCCGCACCCTCGCCCCGACGCTACGCGACCGTGCAGCCGAAACGGACGCGCTCCGCCGCCTGCCGGAGGAAAACGTTGCGGATATGAGGGCCGCTGGCCTTTTCCGCGTCATCCAGCCTGCCCGGTGCGGCGGCTGGCAGATGGACTTTCATGCCCATCTCGATGTCGTGGAGGAAATTTCCGCCGGCTGCGGTGCCTCCGGCTGGTGTCTTGGCGTTCTTCAGATTCATTCTTGGGTCGCAGGCCTCCTGAGCCAGCAGGCTCAGGACGATATCTACGGCGCCGATCAGGATACGCTGATCGTCGCTGTGCTCAACGCGCGGGGAGAGGCGGTGCGGGGCGGCAACGGATATCGCGTGAGTGGATTTTGGCCGTTCGGGTCCGGGTCCGAGCATTCTCAATGGGCGATACTCGGCGCCAGGGTGCTAGACGAAGACGGCGAGGTCGCTGACGAGGGATGTTTCCTTATTCCGACGTCCGAAATCGAGATCAAGGACGATTGGCGCGTCGTGGGCCTGCGCGGGACCGGCAGCTGCAGCCTGGTCGCAAACAACGTAGACGTGCCAGCGCACCGGTTTATCTCGTTCATCGACGGGCGGGCCGGCAAGACACCCGGGGGGCATTTGCATGACGGCACCTTGTATAAGGCGCCGCTGGCCCCGTCCCTGGCCATCGCGCTGTGTGGCCCGGCGGTCGGTATTGCTGAGGGAGCAATCAATGATTTCATCGGATATGTAGCGGGACGAACCAACCCCCAGTTGCGTGGCGCAACGCAGATCGATTCTCCGTTGACGCATCAGATGGTTGCGGAGGCAAAGGCGCAGGTCGACGCGGCACGCATGCTGTTGCACCGAGCCGCCGACGATATCCACGAGGCGGCGGAGAACGGCGGCGAAATGCCGGTGGAGATCCGTGCCCGTATCCGGATGGATAGTGCCTACGCGGTGCGGCTCTGTATGGAGGCTGGTGAGGCCATGTTTCTTGCAAGCGGTGGGTCAGGGCTGGCGGAGAGCAATCCGGTTCAGCGCGCCTGGCGTGATCTGCATGCCATTAACCAGCATGCGCTCCTGCAGCTGCCGACAAACGCCGAAATCTATGGGCGGACCATTCTCGGTCTGGATCCAGGGTCCGATATTCTCTAGCTCTCCATCCAGAGCGCGAACAACCCCGCTAGCAAAAAGACAATCGCCAGGACGCCCATCGCTGGCCAGCTTGGCCGGCGGGCGCGTTCGCGGATAATGATCCGGATCATGTAGATGCTGCTTGCCGCCGCCCAAACCATGGCTGTGCCAAGCGCGAACAGAACACACGAGAGCCTGTCCCAGCCTTTCCCGTTTTCTCCCAATGCAATCAGAACGGCGAAAAGGAAGGTGAGGCCGAGCGTAAGGTGTAGCTGGCGGATTAGGTATCGGGGGATACGGGTCAACATGATTTAGCAACCCTCTCAGCTGCCTCCGCCCCGCCGCCCCAGCTCTCGCGTACTCGCTTGGCGACTAACTTGTTATATGTGATCACGGCCCAGACAAAGATTACGCCGGCAACGATTAGCACCGTCATGGTGATATCCATGATAAATGCCCCTCCCAAAGCTGTTCTGCCTGTAACCACGCAGAATATGGGAAGCCCGTACCGGGCGCCAGTAGACCCGCCGCAAGCGCCTGCCAGACGCTGACCACTTGACCCTGCGGCCCGACCCGGGGTAAAGCCGGATGCGTTGCGGGCGTGGCGGAATTGGTAGACGCAGTGGATTCAAAATCCACCGGTGGCAACACCTTGGGAGTTCGAGTCTCCCCGCCCGCACCATCTTTCGAAAATCGCTAAACCGGCACTTCGCCCTACACCGTCGTGGGGTACATCTCGCGGCGGAACCCGTCGAGGTCGTTGAACGCATGGTGCAGGCATAGCCGGTTATCCCAAACCGCCAGGGTGCGCGGCCCCCATCGCCGCGCCCAGCAGTACGGCGGTAATGTGGTCGTATACTTTCGCCAGGTTCGCGAATTCGCCTGTCGGATGTATGTCCATAACTGTTTCCACTGTTATCGATGTGATCTAACAATGGCGGCGGGCGACAAAAAAGGCCGGCGAATGAATCCGCCGGCCTTTTCCGTTTCGGAGGTCCAAGCACTATGCGGCGGCGGCTTCCTCGGCCGCGTTCGCCGCCTTCACGCTGTCGCGCGCGCAGCAGCGTTCGTAATACGCTTTCACATTCGGGTGCGCCGACAGGTCGTATTTCGCCGGTTTGGCCCAGTTCAGGATTGCCGTAGCGTAGCAATCGGCGACGGTGAAATCATCGCCCATCAGGTACTGTTTGCCTTCCAGCGCTTCGTTCATGAAGTTCAGTCGGATTTCCAGCCGTGACCGGGCCACCGGACGGTAGTCTTCCGGAATGTTTGGCAGGAATATCGGCGGCAGGTTTTTATGCAACTCGGAGCCGATAAAGCCTAGCCAGTCCTGGACCTTATAACGCTCGGAAGTACCGGCCGCCGGTATGAGTCCTTTTTCAGGATGCTGGTCGGCGAGGTACTGCAGGATCACGCCGCATTCGCTGAGGCCCGTGCCGTCGTCGGTCTCGATATAGGGGACGTATCCTTTAGGGTTGTGCCCCTTGAAGTCACCGCCATCGGGCAGTTTCTTTTCCATAAGATTAACGGCGATCAGCTCCGGCTCGATACCCAGTTCGCGCATGGCGATGTGCGGACCGAACGAACACGTGCCCTTGGTGTAATACAGTTTCATGGAACCTCTACTTAGATCAATTTTCTCAATTATTCTTAGATGCGATTATCACACGGCCGGATGCGCCCGGTCTAGCCGCCGCCGGTCATATTTGTGTGTGCGCCTGTCTGGTCTTAGCTGAAACAATCCCCGCCGTTCACCGCCACGTACTGACCGGTCATGAAATCGCTTTCCGGTGACGACAGGAACACGCAGGCGCCGGTCAGATCCGCCGGCAACTGTTCACGCTGGATGGCGCGTGACTGGATCACCAGGTTCTTGTCATGATCGCCCTCCGGTCCCCAGTCGAGGACGGCTTCGCTCATGGTCAGGCCGGGTGCCAGAGTGTTGATGCAGATATTGTCGGTGCCCAATTCGTTGGCGAGGCATCGTGTCATCGCGTAAACGCCACCTTTCGACGTGACGTAGTGCAACATGAACGGTACGCCTTTCAGAATCGTGTCCGACCCCACATTGACGATCTTACCGTATTTCTGTGGCCGAAAAACCTTAACGGCAGCCCGGCACATCAGCAGCATGCCACGCACGTTGATCGACTGCACCTTGTCCCACAAGTCGATATCGATCTCGTCAAAAGGCTGCGGCTGCAGCGTACCGAACATCGCCGCGTTATTGATCAGGATATGCAGCCCGCCGAATTCCGAGACGACGTCATCGACCAGTTTCAGTGTCGCGGCCTCGTCGCTGATATCGCAATCGAAAGCGGCAATTTCCGCACCGCTTACTTCTGATGAAATCCGTTCCGCCGCCTCCGCGCCGTCGAGAATATCGACGATGGCGACCTTCGCGCCCTCTTCGGCCAGCGCCTTGGCATAGGATGCGCCGATACCCTGTGCCGCGCCCGTGACAATCGCGACCTTTCCGTCAAGCTTTCCCATTGGCTCCTTCCCCCTCGTTTATTTATTGCGCGACTCATGACATGCTTTGCGGCGGGTCGCAAACCTCCGTAAATTGGCCCTCCATCAAAATTTTGGAGCCCCCGATGAGACTGCTGACGTTTCTGTTTATTTTGCTGACGGCATTGCCTGCGGCTGCAGACACGGATCCACCCGACGGTGCGATCGTCCTCACGGTGACCGGCAACATCCCCCAGACCCACCACGGCCCGATTTGGCTGACATTCGATCTGCCAAGCGATCGTCCCGCTACCAAAAAGCAAGAAGGAAAATGGCCATGTGCGATTTTCCTGACTCACATGGAATGGGAACTCCCATGATCGACCCTAAACTGTTTAAATTCGCTACGCTTGGCCTGCACGCGGGTCAGCAGCCCGATCCCGCCACCGGCGCGCGGGCGCAGCCGATTTACCAGACCACGTCCTACGTTTTTAAGGACACAGATCACGCCGCGGCACTGTTCAATTTGGAACGTGCGGGGCACATCTATTCGCGGATATCGAACCCGACCGTGGCTGTGCTGGAAGAACGGATTGCCGCGCTGGAAGGCGGGCTTGGTGCGGTGGCGACGGCTTCCGGACAGGCGGCGTTGCATCTGGCAGTCGTTACGCTGATGGGGCAGGGGGGACACATCGTGTCGTCGGCCTCGATCTACGGCGGGAGCCACAATATGTTCTATCACACGCTGCCGCGCTTTGGGATCACGGCGACATTCGTCGATCCGCGCGATCCCGATGCCTTTGCCAGGGCGATTACGCCGGACACGCGGCTGATTTTCGGGGAGACGCTTGGCAATCCGGGGCTGGAGGTCATGGACCTGCCGAGGATCGCCGAAGTCGCCCACGATGCATGTATCCCGCTGATGATCGACAACACTTTCGCCACGCCCTACCTCTGCCGGCCCTTCGAGCACGGCGTTGATATCGTCATGCATTCCGCCACCAAGTTTCTGGGGGGGCATGGTACGTCGATTGCCGGCGCGATCGTCGATTCCGGCAATTTCGATTGGGAAGCATCCGACAAGTTCCCGACGTTGACGCAGCCCTACGAAGGATATCACGGCCTCGATTTCGCCGAGGAATTCGGCCCAGCCGCTTTTATCATGCGTGCGCGGGCCGAAGGCCTGCGCGATTTCGGCGCGACACTCAGCCCGACCAATGCCTTCAACATACTGCAGGGCGTCGAAACCTTGCACGTTCGCATGGACCGCCACGTTGCCAACGCCCGAAAGGTCGTGGAATTTCTTGGCCGGCATGACGGCGTCGATTGGGTCACATGGCCCGAACGCGACGATCACCCGGACAAGGACCTGGCTGCGGAACTGCTGCCAAAGGGACCGGGTGCGATCTTTCCCTTCGGAATAAAGGGCGGTCGTGAGGCCGGCCGTGTGTTTATCGAACGGCTTGGCCTGTTCTCGCATCTTGCCAATGTCGGCGATGCTAAGTCGCTGGTTATCCACCCGGCATCGACCACACACCAACAGATGGACGCCGCGTCTCTTGAGGTGGCCGGCATCGGCGAGGAACTGGTTCGGCTGTCAATCGGGCTTGAAGATGCCGACGACCTGATCGCCGATCTCGACCAAGCGCTGCATGCGGCCCTGCGGGCGACATAGATAAAGGCGGCCGGGTAATGGAGCTGAAAGTAGACGACAAGACGGTATTCGCGGCGACCGGGGGCAAACCGTTCGATCCCGGCCTTCCCGCAGTGATCTTCGTCCACGGCGCAGGGATGGATCATACCATCTGGGCGCTGCAGACCCGATGGTTCGCTTGGCACGGCTACGGTGTGCTGGCGATCGACCTGCCAGGGCACGGCAAATCCGATGGACCTGCATTGGAAAGCATCGGAGACATGGCCGCTTGGATGGGCCGCCTGGTCGAGGCCTGCGGTGCGGATAACGTGTCGTTGGTGGGCCATTCCATGGGATCGCTGATCTCGCTTGCCGCGGCGGCGTCGGCGGGCGACCGGATATCTGGCCTTGCGCTGCTCGGCGTCGGCGCCGCGATGCCGGTGCACCCGGATCTGCTGGCTGCGACGAAATCCAACGATCCCGCAGCCTGGGATCTGATCGTGTCGTGGGGTTTCGGCAAACCGGCTCATTTCGGTTTCAACAAGGCGCCTGGCATGTGGATGCAGGGTGGCGGGCGATCGCTGCTGGCGCGTGCGCGGGACGATGTGCTGGGCATCGATATGGCTGCCTGCGACGTCTTTAAGGACGCGCTCGATGCGGCCGCGAAGGTGGCCTGTCCGACGCTGATCATCGCTGGTGACCGCGACATGATGACCCCGCCAAAGGCGGCCGCGCCGCTGGCCGAGGCGATTCCGGACGCGATGACGATCGTTTTGAGGAATTGTGGTCACATCATGATGGTCGAACGCCCGGACGAAACCCTCGATGCGTTGATCGACGCGCTGTAACCGGACCGGAGAGGACGCTGTTTAAACGCGGTTCGCCCAGTTAAACTTCCCCGCGGATATCAAGAGAGCACCGGTGAAACTAGTACAGGCATCGGAAAAGAAGTGGCGCTTTCCAGCTCCGCCATCGTAAGGGTAGAATCCTGATCAAGCGCCTGATTGAGGGCGAGTCCGGCAGCACCGAGAATTACGGGTTGCATATCGGGCGTGAAAGCGCGGAATTCTTCTCGCCCCGCCATCGTCACCCGTGGGACCAGATCCGTTACTGCGTTTCTGGCAGAGTGCCAATCGGGCCGGGCAAGACAATCGATGCCGGGGAAATCGGCTATTTTCCCGAAGGGCTCCACTATGGCCCGCAGGAAGGGCCGGAACGTACCGTGATGGTCCTCCAGTTCGGGGGCGCGAGTGGCAAGGGCTATCTGAACAGGGACGATGTGAACCGTGCCTATGACGAACTGGGCGAGTTGGGCCGCTTCGAGAACGGGGTTTTTCATCGCAACCTGGGCGGGGGAAAACGAAATCTCGACGGCTACGAAGCCATCTGGCGGCACCTGACTGGCGCACCGCTAGCGTTTCCGTCGCCGCGTTACAGCGAACCGGTGATTATGAAACCGGGCCATTTCTCATGGCGGAGGAGCCCGACATCCGGCACCGAACAAAAAGACCTGGGCCGGTTTTCCGACCGGGGGACCGAGGTAACAGTATATAGGCTCGCGACCGGTAAACGCAGAGTTCTGCCCGGCAAGGATCACCTGCGGGTCGTGTTTGTGATGAAGGGACGCGCAAAATGCGGTCGCAAATCTTACTTGCGCCATACCGCCATCGAGTTTGCACCCGGCGAGACAGCAGCCTTCGCCCCCGAGGCGCACACCGAGCTTCTCTGCATGACCATACCGTCGCTGGCGACAATGGAATTGAAGGCGGTTCGAGGGCTCAAACCTCTCCGAACCATCCCAGAATGGCGGTCAACGTGATGAACGAGAGCGGGGTCGTCATCACGATCCCGGCGGCAGCGCGAAACAGTAAACAGAGGTGTTCAGGGCCTCCGAGCTGGTCACACCCCGCAGCTTCACCAGCCCTGCGAGGTGCCCGCAAAGGACAATCCCGAAAACGGGAAGGGCGACGTTGAGGACGGCTTGCACGGCAGATGGCTTCCGAGGAAGATGATGTTTCGAACGAGAGGCCCACCCCATGCCGAAAACTGACATCAAAAAATTCGACGATTTCGACTACATCATCGTTGGTGCGGGAACGGCGGGCTGCGTGCTGGCCAACCGGCTGAGTGCCGACCCGAACGTAAACGTCCTGCTGCTCGAAGCCGGCGGCAAGGACAACTATTTCTGGATCAAGATCCCCGTCGGCTATCTGTATACGATGAACAATCCGCGCACTGACTGGTGCTTCCAGACTGAGGCAGAGCCGGGTCTTAACGGGCGCACGCTTGCTTACCCGAGGGGCAAAACGTTGGGTGGCTGTTCCGCGATAAACGGAATGATCTATATGCGGGGTCAAGCGCGGGATTACGACCAGTGGCGCCAGATGGGCAATACCGGTTGGGGCTGGGAGGACGTTTTACCGGTATTCCGAGAGTCCGAAGACTTTGCAGGCGGTGAGAGCCAACTGCACGGCGTGGGCGGCGAATGGCGAGTGGAAGGCCAGCGATTGTCGTGGGAAGTGCTGGATGCATTCCGCGAAGCCTGTACCCAGGTGGGCATTCCCAAAAACGAAGATTTCAATGCAGGCACCAACGAAGGTGCGGGCTATTTCCAAGTCAACCAGAAGCATGGCGTCCGGTGGAGTGCCGCTCACGCGTTTCTGCATCCAGTGAAAGACCGGGCCAACCTGACCGTGCTGACCCATGCGCAGGCAAAAAAGCTAACCATGGCCGATGGTCGCGTGACCGGTGTCGATTTCTGGCTCGACGGGACGGATGCTCATGCCAGTGCTGCGCGGGAAGTCGTACTTGCCTCCGGCTCGGTCGGATCGCCACAGATCCTCCAGCTGTCTGGCATCGGTCCCGGCGCATTGCTGCGTGACCATGGTATCGATGTAGCGCACGAATTACCCGGCGTCGGCGAGAACCTTCAAGACCACCTACAGATCCGCGCGGTCTATAAAGTGCAGAATGCCAAGACTTTAAACGAACGGGCCAACAGCCTGATCGGCAGGGCGGGGATGGGGCTGGAATATATTCTTTTCAAGCGCGGGCCGATGACCATGGCGCCCAGCCAGCTTGGTGTGTTCACGAAGTCCGACGATCATTTAGAAACGCCGAACCTTCAGTATCATGTACAGCCCTTATCTCTCGATAAGTTCGGCGATCCGCTGCATCCGTTCCCCGCGATCACGGCATCGGTGTGCAACCTACGCCCCGACAGCCGCGGCCACATCCGTATCACCAGCCCGGACCCAAGGGCCAAACCCTCGATCCGGCCCAATTATCTGACCGCGGAGACCGACCGCCAGATCGCCGCCAACGCCTTGAAGCTGACACGCAGGATCGTCGGCGCCCCGGCGATGGAAAAATATCAGCCCGAGGAATATCTGCCTGGCCCGCAGGTGGCGACCGATGAAGATCTCTCCCGCGCCGCCGGCGATATCGCGACCACTATTTTTCATCCGGTCGGGACCTGCAAGATGGGCTCGGACGATATGGCCGTGGTCGATGACCGCCTCAGCCTGCGGGGGCTTGGGGGCCTGCGTGTCGCCGATGCCTCCATCATGCCAACAATCACCTCCGGCAACACCAATTCGCCTACAATCATGATCGCGGAAAAGGCGGCGGCAATGATAAAAGAGGATCGCGCCGCATGAACGACGATCTGTACCGGGGCATCGAGGACCTTGGCCCCGATTTAGCCGGAGCATTCGACGTCACTACACTGGACCGAGAATTCTACGAAAATCCGTATCCCGTATTCCACGCGCTGCGCCGCCATGTGCCGGTACACAAGATGACGTCTGGCGCCTGGTTCCTGACACGCCACGCGGATCTGGATATCGCTTATCACGACCCTGTTTTATTTGCATCGGACAAGACGGTCGATTTCAGAAAGACCATGGGCGAGACATCCCTTTACGAGCATCACACAACTAGCCTCGTTTTTAATGACCCGCCCGACCATACGCGGGTGCGCAAGCGCCTGGCGCCCGCGTTTACGCCCCGGGCCCTGCGGGCACTGGAGTCGCGGGTCGTCGAGGTGGTCGACGCGTCGCTGGACGCGGTCGCGGAGATGGCGTCGTTCGATCTGCTGCACGATTATTCAATGAAACTGCCAATCGAGCTGATCGGCGACATGCTCGGCGTGCCGCAGGAAGACCGGCCCAAGCTGTCCCCCTGGGCGGTGGCGATCCTCAGCGGGCTGGAAGCCGATCTGACGCCGGAGCAACGGGATGCCGCGGCCCGCTCTGTGGACGATTTTAAGGACTACCTGCGCTGGCTAATTTCGGAGCGGGAGAGAAATCCCCTGTCGGACGACACCGGTGAGGTTCTGTCGAAGCTTGTCGGGCCCGACGAGGACGGCGAGTCACTCACCGAACTGGAACTGTTGCACAACTGCATTTTTCTGCTGAACGCCGGTCACGAAACGACGGCGAATACCGTGACCAATGGTATCGATGCGCTGCTGCGTTTTCCGGATCAACTGGAACGCCTGCGGGCCGATCCCGACCTGATCGTTCCCGCTATAGAAGAACTGCTGCGTTTCGAAAGTTCGGTCCAGCTTAACAACCGGAAACTAACCGCAGATGCCGAAATCGGCGGCGTGGCGATGAGGAAGGACGATTACATCTGGCTTTGCATCGGCGCCGCCAACCGAGACCCGGAGGAATTTCCCGATCCAGATACGTTAGATATCGGGCGCGAGCGCAACCGGCATCTGGCCTTTGGATCCGGCATTCACGCCTGCGCCGGCATGTCGCTTGGTCGAACGGAGGCGCGGATTGCTCTGCTGGGCTTTGTGCAGCGCTTCGCGGAAATAGAAACCTCCGGAATGGCGCTGCGCCATCCGCGCGCGCGGTTCCGCGGTTTTATCGACTATCCGGTGACAGTGACGGCGTGATTGACCCAAATCCCATAGGCCCTTAGGTTCCCGGCCTTCTGATATCCGCAAAAGGATCTGGCAGGTGGCCGATCTCAAAACACTCGGCGCGGAAGCCAAGGCATGGCCGTTCGCCGAAGCCCGGAGCATTTTGAAGCGTACTGGCGGTAACACGCCTGACAAGGGCTACGTATTGTTCGAAACCGGTTACGGGCCGTCCGGCTTGCCGCATATCGGCACCTTTGGCGAGGTTGTGCGTACGACCATGGTGCGCCGCGCCTTTGAAGCCGTATCTGATATCCCGACAAAGCTGTTTGCTTTTTCTGACGATATGGACGGATTGCGTAAAGTGCCGGACAACGTGCCGCAGCAGGAGATGATGGGCGAACACCTTGGCAAACCGCTGACCAGCGTGCCCGATCCGTTCGGTACCCATGACAGTTTCGGTGCGCACAACAATGCCCGCCTGCAGGCGTTTCTCGACGCATTCGGGTTCGACTACGAATTCAAAAGCGCGACCGAGTGCTACACATCGGGCAGGTTCGATGAAACACTTTTACAGATCTTGGAGCTCTACGACGCGATCACCGGTGTCATCAAGCCGACACTCGGCGAGGAACGGCGAGCAACCTACAGCCCGTTTCTGCCAGTATGTCCGAAAACCGGGCGTGTCCTGTTGGCGAAGATCGTCGAAACGAAGGCTGATGCAGGTACCGTAGTCTACGAGGACGAGGACGGATCGCTCGTCGAAACGCCGGTTACCGGCGGGCACTGCAAACTCCAGTGGAAGGCCGATTGGGCCATGCGTTGGACCGCTTTGTCGGTCGATTACGAGATGTCTGGCAAAGATTTGATAGATTCGGTGCGTTTGTCGGGCCGGATTTGTCATATTTTGGGTGGAAAACCGCCGGAGGGCTTCACATACGAGCTTTTTCTCGACGAAAACGGCGAAAAAATCTCCAAATCGCGTGGAAACGGTCTGTCTGTCGAGGAATGGCTGGAATACGCAACGCCGGAGAGCCTCGCGTTGTACATGTACAATTCGCCGAAAAAGGCAAAGCGGCTTTATTTCGATGCCATTCCGCGCCACGTCGACGATTACTTGACGCATCTGGAAAAGTACCACAACCAAGACGACGGCGCGCAACTCGAAAACCCCGCCTGGCACATTCACAACGGCGCGCCGCCCCAACCGGAAGGTCACGTTACTTTTGGCTTGCTGCTCAACCTCGTCAGCGTCTGCAATTCTGAAGACCCGGCCGTGATTTGGGGTTTCATAACCCGTTACGCGCTGGATGCGAAGCCGGAAACGGCACCAATCCTTGACCAACTGGTTACCTATGCCATCGCGTATTATCGTGATTTCGTTAAGCCGAACAAGAGCTATCGGACGCCGACCGACATGGAACGCGCAGCGCTGGAAGATCTGGTCGCCGCGTTGGCCGGGCTGCCGGCGGATGCGGATGCCGAAACCATCCAGACGAAGGTATACGAGGTCGGCAAACGTCACGATTTTGAAAACCTGCGCGACTGGTTCAAAGCGCTATATGAAGTGCTGTTGGGGCAAAGCCAGGGTCCGCGCTTTGGCTCGTTTGTCGCCTTGTATGGCAAGGAAGAGAGCGTCGGCCTGATAAGCCGCGTACTCGCCGGTAAGAGCGCCGCAGCAGAATAATTCTCGGGCTCTTTTCCAGCGCGCCCATCCCGGCATGAGTATCGTCTATCGCAACCGGGATATCGACCGGACAGTGCGGTATCACTGTGACCGGTAAATTTTGAAGATGTGCTTGGCAAGGGCGCAGACTCTTTTAACGGCGCTGCATCGCTGTGATATTCCAGCACCATAAAAGCTGACCTACGCCAAACATCTGTCCTTATCATGGACAGCAGGTAGCATCGATCACCAACGATGGCTGATCGAGTTCGTAAAGGCGCTGTGCGGCGAGGCAACGCGGCGTTACGAAAAAATCACGCTTCGGAAAAGATCATCTATGTCCTGCCATCCGAGCCGATCGTGCCTGAAGCCAGACGGTAGGAACCGCCCCAGGCCATGCCGATTGCTTGCAAGCGCGACGATCCCTTTAAAAGCTATCGGAAATTCCACCGATCGGAAAAACGGAGCTTTGCAAAATGGACGAAGCGTCCGTTGCCAGATTTTATGGCGGAAGGTTAAGAGCGTTCAGTTTTTCCAGCCGATCCCGAGGCGGGTCGAATTCGGCATGTACACCCTGTCGTTTTCGAGATAGGGCGCGAAAGCGGCGCGTAGTGTTTCCATCAGTTTTTCCCGTTCGCCGCCGGGCAGTCTTTCGACCGTATCCGAATAGCCGCGTATCAGGGCGCGGTTGATGTAATCATTGAGATCGTCGACCGGGCGCTTGTAACGGATTTTGCGTTCCTCCACGCGTTCGAGACCTGCGGTTTCCAGAATGGCGGTAAGCAGACCGGGCACGCCCAGGCTGTGTCTATGCGGCACCGGTCCCTCTTCTTCGCCAAGAGCCCTCGCGATGGCGCGGCGGATGACAAAGAAGGGTGGATTTTCATCGTAAGGGCCCCACACCATATACCCTACCCGTCCGCCCGGCTTGAGGACACGCCGAACTTCCCCGGCGGCGGCGACCTTGTCTTCCGGGAACATCAGGCCGAAACGGCAGGTCACGCAGTCGAAGGCTTTATCTAAGAAGGGAAGTGCCTCCATCTCTGCCGCCGCGAACCGGATGGTCGAAAGTCCAACATTCTCCGACCGGCTGCGCGCGGTGCTCAGCATTTCCGGTGTAAGATCGCACGCGGTCACCGACCCCGCACCTTTTAGCGAGAGACCGATGCTGATCGCGGGGTCGCCCGTGCCGGAACCTAGGTCCAGGACATGCTCGCCAGGTTTTATCTGCAGATGCTCTATCAGCAGCTGGTTGAGGGTATCGTCGGTGGAATGGCCCCTCGCGGCCGTCGCCGCCCAGGCCGTGCTGCGGCCTTTCCAGTGATCGCGCCCAACTTGTTTCTGGTCTTTCATCAGGTTTTTTTGCCGCCTTCGCGTTTAGCGAAATCGAAGTAGAGTTCCCGCGCCCGGGTTGCGACGGGGCCGATCTGGTAGGCGGCATCTCCGACTTTTACCACCGGCTGGATCTTTGAGTAATTGCCAGTAAGAAAAACCTCGTCGGCGTTATAGACATCGTCGAGCGTGAGAGTCATTTCCCGGATCTCGTGGCCATCTTCCGCCAGAAGTTCCATTATCCGCCGCCGGGTCAGGCCAGACAGGAACGAACCATTCGGCGCAGGCGTCTGCACAACCGAGTTGCGCACGATAAACAGGTTGTTGGTGGCGAATTCAGCCACATTCCCATTGGCGTCGAGCACCACGGCGGTGCCGTAACCTTTTGCTCGGGCCTCGGCGAGTGCACGCCCGACATTGGGATACAGGCAGGACGCCTTCGCGTTCGTGGGTGCTGCTTCCGGCGTTGGACGGCGGTAGGACGAGACCATGGTTTTTACGCCGCCCCAGGCCGGCATCGGAGCTTCGAACACCGTCAGGATGAACTGTGTCGAGTCCGTGTCCGGGGCGACAAACCCGTCTTCGAAGTACATCATCGGGCGGATGTACAGTTCGTCGACCTCGGAAAATTTTTCGATGCCTTCCCACGCCAGTGCGATCATTTCATCCGTCGAGATCGGAGATGACATATGAAAGGCCTTTCCGGACTCGATTAGCCGCGCGCAGTGGCGGTCCAGATCCGGCGCCAGCTGCTGGAACGCTCTAGCGCCGTCGAACACTGACGATGCCATCCACCATGCGTGGCTCATTGGGCCCAGCATGGGCTGGTTTCCTTCAACCCAGATGCCGTCTTTCCAGGTGAAGGATCTGCGCTCCATCAGGCGAGTGTCTCCGGCTCGATCGTGTCCGCGGACAGTTCGTCTCGGAACGCCTTTGCGTAGGCATGAATGCGCGTGACCATGGCGTGGAGTCCGTTGGCTCGGCTGCCGCTGAGGTGCGAGCCGAGTTCAAGCGCCTCGAAGAACTCCGGCGGCGTGCTGATGATTTCGTCCGGTGTGCGGTTGGAATACACACGCAACAGAAGCGCAATAAGCCCCCGTACGATCATCGCATCGGAGTCAGCGTCGAACTGTATTCGACCGTTTTCCCGGCGAGCGTAGAACCACACCTGCGACTGGCAGCCCGGTACCTTGTGGGCGTCGTCTTTTCTGTCGTCGGGCAAACCTTCCAGCGCCTTACCCATCTCGATGATGTATTCGTAGCGCTGCATCCAGTCATCGAAGAAGGCAAATTCGTCGATGATTTCCTGGGTTGTGCTGTCGATTTTGGAAAGATCTGTCATGGGATCGATATAGTCGGGTTTCCATGCCCGATCAATGTGTCCCGTTTTCCAGCCGGCCACGATTCGCGATATTTTGTATTGCCTATCCACGGAGCACTAAATTGCCAGATAT
>MDTD01127344.1_pt1 | contig 86227 bp, 83 predicted proteins | sample 811221 | NCBI WGS metagenome assembly MDTD01 (sample SAMN05326646, study PRJNA326480) | marine metagenome | isolation source: seawater | place: Pacific Ocean: South West | collected 2011
CTTCGTCACCTCGACGTAGACGACCGCGGGGGCAACCCGCTCGACCAGATCGGCATAACCGCCCGTCTGCACGCTTGCGGCCTCGGCCCGCGAGATGATCACGCTCTCGGGGGCTGCGATGCCCGCCGCGACAAGCGCCGTCGTCATGCAAAGGGCGGGCCAGAGGCGATGTTTGGATTTTTCCGTCATGGATCTCTCTCTCCTGCGAAAACCCGCTCCCCGGACGATGCCGGAGAGCCTGACGCATAGATCGGCCGACAAGATCGCAGGCGGCTTGCGGCAAGGTTACAAATGCGCAATCTTCGACAGATCGCGCCTCCCACGCGCGAAAAAGGGGACAGCCGATCATGAAGCTCCTTGTCGTGGAGGACGACCGCACGACCGCAGACTACATCGTCGGCGGCCTGCGGCAGGAGGGGCATGTGGTGGACCATGTCGAGAACGGCCGCGACGCGCTCTGGCAGGCCATGGACGGGGCCTATGACGTGCTCGTGGTGGACCGGATGCTGCCCGGGCTCGACGGGCTGTCGCTGGTGCGGGCGCTGCGCGGCGCGCAGGTCACGACGCCGGTGATCTTCCTGACGACCGTCGGCGGCGTGGACGACCGGATCGAGGGGTTGAACGCGGGGGGTGACGACTATCTCGTGAAGCCCTTCGCCTTCGGCGAGCTTTCCGCGCGCATCCAGGCGCTGGCGCGGCGCCCGCAGATGCAGCCCGAGACAAGCCTGCTCACGGCGGGCGATCTGCGGATCGACCTGATCCGGCGCAAGGTCACGCGCGCGGGCACCGAGATCGACCTGTTGCCGCGCGAGTTTGCCCTGCTCGAACACCTGGTGCGCCGCAAGGGCCGGGTGCAGACCCGCACCATGCTGCTCGAGGCGGTGTGGGATATCGGCTTCGATCCGCAGACCAATGTCGTGGAAACCCATATCAGCCGGTTGCGCGCCAAGGTGGACAAGCCCTTCGGGCAAGATCTCATCCGGACGGTGCGCGGTGCCGGCTACATGATCGACGGCTGACATGGCTGATCCGGGCCGGATGTCGCGCGTCCTGCACCTGCTGCGTTCCTCGCCGGTGCGGCTGGCGGTCGGGCTGGTGATCCTGTTCTCGGTCGTCAACCTCCTCAGCCTCGGCCTTGCCTGGCTCAAGATCCGCAGCAATGTCGAGGCGCAGATCGCCGCCAATCTCGAGCAGCAGATCGCCGGGTTCCGGGTGACGCGCGATCCGCGCACGCTGGCCACCCTGGTCGAGGCCGAGGCCGCGGCCATCGACCCGGCGAACCGGATCCTCGTCTTCGTGGCCCCCGACGGCGTGTCCCACGGCAATGCCCGCGCCGAGATCCGCGGCCGCGAGATCAGCCTCGCGCAGCGCGAGGCGGGGCGTCCGCTCTCGCCGGACGGCTACGAGTATCGGACACGCGCCATGGCGAGGGGCATGCTCATCGTCGCCGAGAGCCGCCGCGCGCTGCGCGATACCGAAGAGATCTTCGTCGCGGTGCTGATCTTCAGCATCCTGCCCACGGTGCTGATTTCGCTCGGTGCCGGCACCTGGCTCGCGGTGGCCTCGGCGCGCCGGGTGGGCCGGATCGAAACCGCGCTGCGACGGCTCGAGGCGGGCGATCTGGCCGCGCGCGTCTCGGATATGGGCGCGGCCGATGACCTTGCGCGGATCGGCGCGGGAATCGACCGGATGGCGCGGGCACAGGAAGGGGCGATGTCGGCGCTGCGGCAGGTCTCGGCGGATATCGCGCACGATCTCAAGACCCCCGTCCAGCGCATTTCGGTGATCCTTGCCGAACTCGCGGCGCGGCTCGGCGACGGCACGGCCGAGGCGGATCTCGTCGCCCGCGCCGCCACCGAGGCAGAACGCGCGGCCGCGGTGTTCCAGTCGCTCCTGCTCATCGCGCAGATCGAGGGCGGCGGCGGCAAGGCGCGGTTTCGCGCCGTCGATCTTGCCGAAGTGCTGCGCACCTTCGCCGAGATCTATGCCCCCGCCGCCGAGGATAGCGGTCATCACCTCGTTCTCGGGGATCTGCCCGACATGCCCGTTTGCGTTCAGGGCGACCGGGGCCTGATCGGCCAGGCGGTCGCCAACCTGATCGAGAACGGGCTGCGCCACACGCCCCCCGGCGCGCGGCTGTCGCTCGGGCTTGCCGAGACGCCGGACGGGGCGGTGATCACCGTGGCCGATGACGGGCCCGGCATCCCGGAGGAAGAGCGCGGCAATGTGCTGCGGCGGCTTTACCGTCTCGAACGGTCGCGCAGCACGCCGGGCCACGGGCTCGGGCTGTCGCTCGTCCAGGCGGTCACGGATCTGCACCGGGCGCGGCTGCGCCTTGGTGACAACCACCCCGGCCTGCGCGTCGAGATCAGCTTTCCCGCCGCCCCCGGGGGCCGCGCCGGGACCTGAGCGGGCCGCGTGCCGGCCGCCCTACCCATGCTCCTCCTTGGAGACGGCGGCAAGCGCGCGGTTATACGCCTTGAGCGCGTCCACATGATAGAGCGCGCCAAGCAGTTCGGGCGGTGCCTCGCCGCCCGAGAGCGTGACCACGGGCAGAAAGGGCACGCCCGCCCGGTCGAAGGCGGGCATCGCCGTCTCGAGCGTGGCGCTGGCGTCAAGATAGAGCCCCTGCTCGATCAGCGACCAGCAGTGTTCCTCGCTTGGCGCGCGCTCGTGATCGCGCGGACGCATCAGGCGGCTGACGCGGAACATGCCCAGCAGATAGTCCTGCGGCCCGGCGACAAGGCGAATGCCGCGCCGCATCAGCTGCGTGAGGAAGAAGGACCGCTTGACCAGCCGCGCGCCGAGCGCCGTCGAGGTCGAGACGGCGACCATCACCGCAAGGCCGGTCTGCCAGTCGCCGGTGAGCTCGAACACGATCAGCGTGGTCGAGATCGGCGCGCCGAGCACCGCCGCCGCCACCGCCCCCGTTCCGGCCAGCGCATAGAGCGTATAGGCCCCCGAATAGTCAGGCACGAGGGACGTGGCGATCTGGCCGAAGGCAAGACCCGTGAGCGCGCCCACCATCAGCGAGGGCGAGAACACACCGCCCCCCATACGCCCGCCGACGGTGATCGCCACCGCCACCACCTTGAGCGCGGCGAAGACGATCGCCTCGTGCCAGACCAGCCGGCCGGACAGCGCGGCAAAGGTCGTCTCGTAGCCCACGCCGATGATATGGGGAAACCAGATCGCCAGCACGCCCAGCAGGAGCCCGGCCACCGCAGGCCGCAGCGCGCGCGGCAGGCGCAGGCGGACCTGCGCGTGTCCCGCCGCGTCCTCGGCAAGAAAGATCGCCATCATCATCAGCGCCGCCACCAGGCCGCAGACCAGCCCGAGGATCAGGAAGGCGGGCAATTCGACATAGAATTCCAGCGCGCTGGTGCCCGGCAGGGTGAATTCGGTCACGTCGCCAAAGACCAGCCGGTTGATCACCGTGCCCGCCACGCTCGCGATCACGATGGGGGAAAAGGCATGAAGCGCGAAATGCCGCAGCACCACCTCGAGGGCAAAGAGCGCGCCCGCGATGGGCGCGTTGAACGAGGCCGAGACGGCCGCGGCCACCGCGCAGCCCAGAAGGTCGCGCCCGGTGACGCCATCGGCATGGATCCGGTCGCTCACCCAGGAGGAGATCACGGCGGCCAGGTGAACCACCGGCCCCTCGCGCCCCGAAGACCCGCCGGCACCGAGCGTGACGAGCGAGGCCGCCGCCGAGGCCAGCCCCTCGCGCCGCTCCACCCGTCCTTCGGTCAGCGCCGCGCCCTCGATCACGTCGGCAACCGCGCGCACCCGCCCGTCCGGCGTGAACCGGTGCAGGATCTGCCCCACCACAAGCCCGCCCGCCACCGGCACCAGAAGGATCCAGTACCACGGCAGTCGCTCGGCCAGCGTGTGCAGCCCCGCCACGTCGTCGGTCCCGTAAAGCAGCCGCTCGAGCCCCGCGATCCCCATGCGAAAGCCGACCGCCGCAAACCCCGACGCGATCCCGACCAGAAGCGCGATGAGCCAGAACTGGAACCGGCTCGGGCCGCGCTTGCGCAGGAGCCGCCAGCCCTCGCGCAGCCGGATCGCGGCCGCCCGGCGCTGGCGCGCGATGAACGATCTGTCCCTTGCCTGCGTCACGCCCTCATCCGACTGCCCTCATCCGACTGCCCCATGTCGCGCAGCCGCTTTCGCGCCGCGCCATCTTCGCCTAGGCTATCCCGACACGCACGACCGGAAGCCGCCCCATGGACATGCAGACCGCCCTTGCCGACCTTTCCTCCTTCCTAGGACAACGGCTCAGCCGCTCCAAGTCCGATCTCGACCTTCACGGCCGGAGCGAATCGCATTTCCCGCTCAGCCCGCCCGATGCCGTCGCCTATCCCGAAAGTACCGCAGAGGTGGCGCGGATCGTGGCGATCTGCGCGCGCGCCCGCGTGCCGGTGGTGGGCTGGGGCACGGGCAGCTCGCTCGAAGGGCAGGCGCAGGCCTTCTCGGGCGGGGTGGTGGTGGATTTCAGCCGCATGAACCGGGTGATCGAGGTGGCGCAGGCCGACATGGTGGCGCGCGTGCAGCCCGGCGTCACCCGCGAGGCTCTCAATGAAGAGCTGCGCGCCACGGGGCTCTTCTTCCCGGTCGATCCCGGGGCCAATGCCTCGCTCGGGGGCATGGCCGCGACGCGGGCAAGCGGCACCACCGCGGTGCGCTACGGCACGATGCGCGACAACGTCCTGGGTCTCGAGGTGGTGACGGCCGCCGGCGCGGTGATCCGCACCGGCACGGCGGCGCGCAAATCCTCGGCAGGCTATGATCTGACCGCGCTGTTCGTGGGATCGGAGGGCACGCTCGGCCTGATCACCGAACTGACGCTGCGCCTGCGCGGCCAGCCCGAGGCGATCTCGGCGGCGGTCTGCGCCTTCGAGACCGTGGCCGATGCGGTGGAGACGGTGATCGACACGATCCAGTGCGGCATCCCCATGGCGCGGATCGAGCTGCTGGATACCGACAGCGTGCGCGCGGTCAATGCCTATGCCGGAATGCACCTGCCGGAGAAGCCGCACCTGCTGCTCGAATTTCATGGCAGCCCGACCGGCGTGAGCGAGGATGCCGAAGGCTTCGGCGCGATCGCCGCCGATCATGGCGGATCGGGCTTCGACTGGGCGACGAAGCCCGAGGCGCGCAAGGCGCTCTGGGCGATGCGTCACAATGCCTATTATGCCGTGCTGGCCAGCCGCCCCGGCGCGCGCGCCATCGTCACCGATATCTGCGTGCCCATCTCGCGGCTGGCCGAGGCGATCGAGGAGACGCGCGCCGACCTGGCCGCAGCGGGCGTGCACGGGCCGATCCTCGGCCATGTGGGCGACGGCAACTTTCATGCCACGCTGCTCGTGCATGAGGACGACGCCGGGGAACTTGCCCGCGCCAAGGCCGCCGCCGCGCGCATGGTCGAGCGGGCGCTCGCCATGGGCGGCACCGCCACGGGCGAGCACGGCATCGGCGTGGGCAAGCTCGGCTACATGGCGCAGGAGCATGGCGAGGGCTGGGCCATGATGGGGGCGATCAAGGCCGCGCTCGACCCCGACAACATCCTCAATCCCGGCAAGCTCGTGCCGCCGCGCAACTGAGACGGCTTGCCCTTGGACGCGCGCGCGGGCAAAACCCCGGCCATGAGCCCCCTGCCCCGCACCCGCGGCCCGCTGGTGCCGCACCGCCCCCTTGCCGATCTCACCTGGCTGCGTGTCGGCGGCCCGGCGGACTGGCTGTTTCTGCCCGCCGATGCCGAGGATCTCGGGGCGTTCCTGCGCGCGCTCGATCCGGGCATCGCGGTCTTTCCGATGGGCGTCGGCTCCAACCTCATCGTGCGTGACGGCGGCATACGTGGCGTGGTGATCCGGCTCGGGCGCGGCTTCAACGCGATCCGCGTGGAGGGCGGCCGCGTCATCGCGGGGGCGGCGGCGCTCGATGCGCATGTGGCGCGGCGCGCGGCAGAGGCCGGGGTGGATCTGAGCTTCCTGCGCACCATCCCCGGCAGCATCGGCGGCGCGGTGCGGATGAATGCGGGCTGCTACGGCTCTTACGTCGCCGATCACCTGGTGGCCGCGAAGGCGGTGACGCGCGCGGGCGAGGCGGTGACGCTCGCGCCCGCCGATCTCGCCCTCGGCTACCGCCGGAGCACGCTGCCCGAGGGCTGGGTGATCACCGAGGCGATCCTTGACGGCCCGCGCGCGGACCCCGAGGCGCTGGCCGCGAAGATGGCGGACCAGATCGCCCGCCGCGACGCGAGCCAGCCCACGAAGGAGCGCAGCGCAGGCTCGACCTTCCGCAATCCGGCGGGCTTTTCCAGCACCGGGCGCGCCGACGACGTGCATGACCTCAAGGCGTGGAAGGTGATCGACGCGGCCGGGCTGCGCGGTGCCCGGCGCGGAGCGGCACAGATGAGCGAGAAGCACCCCAATTTCCTCATCAACACCGGCGGGGCGAGCGCCGCCGAGCTCGAGGGGCTTGGCGAAGACGTGCGAAAAAGGGTTTTCCAAAACAGTGGAATAGAGTTAGAGTGGGAAATCATGAGGGTCGGCGAACCGGCCCCGGATGGCGGCACCTCATAACGGCCGCAAGAGAGCAGAGACAACGAACAACACGGGCCGTTTTCAGGTCCGGCATATCGAGGCAAGGGTTTGGGTCGTTCGGGCAGAACACCCCCGTTGGTTGCGGTCATCATGGGCGGTCCCTCGGCTGAGCGCGAGGTGTCGCTGTCCACGGGACGCGGGTGTATCGCAGCGCTGCGGGAGGCAGGCTATCAGGTGGCCGAGCTGGACGCCGGGGCCGATCTGTGCGCGCGGCTGCAAGCGATCTCTCCCGATGTGGTGTTCAACGCCTTGCATGGCCGCTGGGGCGAGGATGGCTGCGTGCAGGGCCTGCTGGAATGGCTGCGCCTGCCCTATACCCATTCGGGCGTTCTGGCCTCGGCGCTGGCCATGGACAAGGACCGGACCAAGGCCGCCTATCGCGCCGCGGGCCTGCCGGTGGTGGATAGCGTGCTTGCCCCCCGCGAGGAGGTGCGCGCGCGCCACGTCCTGCCCCCGCCCTATGTGGTCAAGCCCAACAACGAGGGCTCCTCGGTCGGGGTCTATCTGGTGCATGAGGCTGCCAACGCGCCGCCCCAACTCTCGGACGAAATGCCCGAGGTGGTGATGGTCGAGGCCTATGCGCCCGGACGCGAGCTCACCACCACGGTGATGGGCGACCGGGCGCTGACCGTGACCGACATCCTGACCGAGGGCTGGTATGACTACGATGCGAAATACACGCCCGGCGGCTCGCGCCATGTCATCCCCGCCGATCTGCCCGAAGAGATCTTCGCCGCCTGTCTCGATTACGCGCGGCGGGCGCATGAGGCGCTCGGCTGCCGGGGCGTGAGCCGGACCGATTTCCGCTGGGACGAGACGCGCGGGCTCGACGGGCTGATCCTGCTGGAGACCAATACGCAGCCCGGCATGACCCCCACCTCGCTGGTGCCCGAACAGGCGCAGGCGATGGGGATTTCCTTTCCCGATCTGGTGCGCTGGATGGTGGAGGACGCCTCATGCGACCGGTGATCCCCCGCACCGATCCGGCCCCCTCGCGGCTGCGCTACCGGCTGGAGCGGATGCGCCTCACCCCCGGCTACCGGCGGCTCTTCCGGCTCGGCCTGCCGCTGCTGATGGTGGCGGGGCTGGCGGGGGGCTATCTCGCCGATGACGGACGCCGCGCCGATCTGGGCGAGCGCATCGCCGAGATCCGCCGCCAGATAGAGACGCGGCCCGAATTCATGGTCCACCTGCTTTCCCTCGACGGCGCGAGCGCGGGGGTGCAGGAGGACATCCACGAGATCTTTCCCTACGACCTGCCCGCCAGCTCCTTCGATCTCGACCTGCCCGCGATCCGGGCGATGATCGAGGATCTGCCCGCCATCGCGCGCGCCGATCTGCGCATCCGCCAGGGCGGCGTACTGGCGGTGGAGATCACCGAACGGGTGCCGGTGGCGCTCTGGCGCACACGGGCGGGGATCGACGTGCTGGACATCACCGGCGCGGCGATCGACAGCGTGGCCGCGCGCGCGGACCGCCCCGACCTGCCGGTGCTGACCGGCGCGGGCGCGGATCGCGCGGTGCCGCAGGCGCTCGACATTCTCGCCGCGGCACGCGCGCTCGACCAGCCCGTGCGCGGCCTCGTGCGGATGGGCGAGCGCCGCTGGGACCTCGTGCTCGACAACGGCAAGCGGGTGCTGCTGCCGGAGGACGAGCCTGTGCGCGCGCTCGAACGGGTGATCGTGCTCGACCATGCCAACGACATGCTCGAGCGCGATCTCGTGACCATCGACATGCGGCTCGGCGCACGCCCGACGGTGCGGCTGAGCGAAACCGCCACCGAGGAATGGTGGCACCTCACCCGCGCCGGTGGCGCGACCGACAACTCCGCAGGGGCAACGGGCAGATGATCGAGCTATACGAATCCCAAAGGGCGATGCGCGCGATGCGCAAGGCGGCGATCCAGCGTGGCGTTCTGGCGGTGCTGGATCTCGGCACGTCGAAGATTTCCTGCCTCGTGCTGCGCTTCGACGGCACCGGCCGCTTCGCCGAGGCCGAAGAAGTGGGGCGCATGGCGGGCCAGGCCGGGTTCCGCGTGATCGGCGCGGCGACAACGCGCTCGCGCGGGCTGCGCTTCGGCGAGATCGAGGCCATGGCCGAGACCGAGCGCGCGATCCGCACCGCGCTCCAGGCCGCGCAGAAGATGGCCGGGATCCGCGTCGATCACGTCATCGCCTGCTTCTCCGGCGCGGGCCCGCGCAGCTACGGGCTTGCGGGCGAGGTCGAGGTGGCCGGTCACACCGTGAGCGAGCAGGACGTCAGCCGGGTGCTCAGCGCCTGCGAGGTGCCCGAGATCGGCGAGGGGCGCGAGGTGCTGCACGCCCAGCCGGTCAATTTCGCGCTCGATCACCGCTCGGGCCTGATCGACCCGCGCGGGCAGATCGGCAACCTGCTGACCACGGACATGCACATGCTCACGGTCGATGCCGTGGCGATCCAGAACCTCGCGCATTGCGTGAAACGCTGCGATCTGGAACTCGCGGGCGTGGCGAGCTCGGCCTATGTGTCGGGCATCGCCGCGCTGGTCGAGGACGAGCAGGAACTGGGCGCGGCCTGTATCGACCTTGGCGGCGGCACGGCCGGCGTGTCGATCTTCATCAGGAAACACATGATCTACGCCGACAGCGTGCGCATGGGGGGCGAGCATGTCACCGGCGACATCTCCATGGGGCTTCAGATCCCGCAGGCCACGGCCGAACGGATCAAGACCTTCTATGGCGGCCTTGTCGCCACCGGCATGGACGACCGCGAGATGATCGAGATCGGCGGCGATACCGGCGATTTCGAGCGCGACCGCCGACAGGTGAGCCGCGCCGAACTGATCGGCATCATGCGCCCGCGTGTCGAGGAGATCCTCGAGGAGGTGCGCGCCCGGCTCGACGCGGCGGGGTTCGATCACCTGCCCAGCCAGCAGATCGTGCTGACCGGCGGCGGCAGCCAGATCCCCGGCCTCGACGCGCTGGCCAGCCGAATCCTTGGCCAGCGGGTGCGTCTGGGCCGGCCGCTGCGCGTGCATGGCCTGCCGCAGGCCGCGACCGGGCCGGCCTTCGCCAGCGCGGTGGGCATGTGCCTCTTCGCGGCCAATCCGCAGGACGAATGGTGGGATTTCGAGATTCCCGTGGACCGCTACCCGGTGCGCTCGCTCCGGCGTGCGGTCAAGTGGTTCAAGGACAACTGGTGACCGCAAGATGTGGCCTTTTCGGCAAAATCCCGCGAAAAGCAGCAGAAATAAGGCCATATCTGGTGGTCAGAACGTGTTTTTTTGGTGACGATTGGCGCAACCATCGGTAAGAATGGGGACAATCAGGCGGAAAACGGCCCGCGAACGCGGCCCTCAGGACAGGCGGACAGAGCAATGGCACTCAATCTTTCAATGCCCGGACAGGACGAGCTGAAGCCCCGGATCACCGTTTTCGGGGTCGGCGGCGCGGGCGGCAACGCGGTCAACAACATGATCGAGAAGCAGCTCGACGGGGTCGACTTCGTGGTGGCCAATACCGACGCGCAGGCGCTCAGCCAGAGCCAGGCGGAAAACCGCATCCAGCTCGGCGTGAAGGTGACCGAAGGGCTCGGTGCCGGGGCCAAGGCCAGCATCGGTGCCGCCGCCGCCGAGGAAAGCATCGAGCAGATCGTCGATCACCTCGCGGGCGCGCACATGTGCTTCATCACCGCCGGCATGGGCGGCGGCACCGGCACGGGTGCTGCCCCGATCATCGCGCAGGCGGCGCGCGAGCTGGGCGTGCTGACCGTGGGTGTCGTGACCAAGCCATTCCAGTTCGAGGGGGCCAAGCGGATGCGCCAGGCCGAGGAAGGGGTCGAGTCGCTTCAGAAGATGGTGGACACGCTCATCATCATTCCCAACCAGAACCTGTTCCGCCTGGCCAATGAAAAGACGACCTTCACCGAGGCATTCAGCATGGCCGATGACGTGCTCTACCAGGGCGTCAAGGGCGTGACCGACCTGATGGTGCGCCCCGGCCTCATCAACCTCGATTTCGCCGATGTGCGCGCGGTGATGGACGAGATGGGCAAGGCGATGATGGGCACGGGCGAATCGGAGGGCGAGGATCGCGCCGTGCAGGCCGCCGAAAAGGCCATCGCCAACCCGCTCCTGGACGAGATCAGCCTGCGCGGCGCGCGCGGCGTGCTCATCAACATCACCGGCGGGCATGACCTGACGCTCTTCGAACTGGACGAGGCCGCCAACCGCATCCGCGAGGAGGTGGACCCGGATGCCAACATCATCGTCGGCTCCACCCTCGACACCGCGATGGAGGGCCGGATGCGGGTCAGCGTGGTGGCCACCGGCATCGACGCCAGCGACAACGCGGCCGACATGCCCGTGCCACGCCGCAGCCTCGCGCAGCCGCTCAAGCAGCCCGAAGCCGTCGAGGAAGCCGTTCACGCCGAGCACGCCGCCGTCGCGGCAAGCGGTCTGCCCGAGCCGGAGCCCACGCTCTTCGACGAGGTGGAGGAAGCCCCGGTCGCGGCGCAGGGCGACAGCACCTATGACCTGCCGCCCCCCGCCTATCAGCCCCGCGCCGAGGAGCAGGTGCTCCCCGAAACGGCGGAGACCGATATCGAGGACGAGCTCGACAGCTTCCTCGCGCCGCGCGCGCCTGCGCCCGGCACGCCCTCGCCCGAGGCGCTGCGCCGTCTTCAGGCGGCGGTCGGCAAGGCCCCGCAGCAGGCGCAGCAGCGTCGGCCGGGCCCCGCCCCGGAACCCCAGGCCGAGGAGCGGTCGCGCTTCGGCATCAACTCGCTCATCAACCGGATGACCGGCCACGCCGCGCAGGAGGCCCCGCGCCCGGCGCGCCAGCAGCCCAGCCTCCAGACCGCGCAGGCCCCTCAGCCCGCAGCGCGCAGCCAGGACGAGGACGACCAGATCGAGATCCCCGCCTTCCTGCGCCGTCAGGCCAACTGACCGCGCCGTCACAGCCGACGCAAGACCGCCCTTCGGGGCGGTCTTGTCATGTCCATGAAGGCCGCGCCGGTCCGCCAAAGGCGTTTTGCACCGCGATGATATATGCTAGAGCGTGGCGGGGCGGAGGGCTCTGCCCAAGAACAACACGACGGGAAGAAGACGCATGACAATCGGCAAGGGTCCGGCGCGGATCGCGGGGGCGGCCATCCTGGCGCTGGCGCTGGCAGGCTGCGACGGCGGCGTGAGCGTCGAACGCGGCAATATCGACTACGAGCAGTTCACCGCGCAGCAGATATTCGAGCGCGGCGAGTATGACCTCGAGCGCGGCCGGGCCAAGCTCGCCGCGCAAAGCTTTGCCGAGGTCGAGCGGCTCTATCCCTATTCGGACCTCACAAAGCGCGCGATCATCATGCAGGCCTTCGCCCATCACCAGGACAAGGCCTATGAAGAGAGCCGCGCTGCGGCCCAGCGCTATATCGATTTCTTCCCGGCCGACGAGGATGCCGCCTATGCGCAATATCTCCTTGCGCTCAGCTATTACGACCAGATCGACGAGGTTGGCCGCGACCAGGGGCTGACCTTCCAGGCGTTGCAGGCCCTGCGTGAGGTGATCGAGCGCTATCCCGACAGCGAATATGCCAACCCCGCGATCCTCAAGTTCGATCTGGCCTTCGATCATCTGGCCTCCAAGGAGATGGAGATCGGCCGCTACTATCTCAAGCGCGACAATTTCGCCGCTGCCGCCAATCGGTTCCGCGTGGTGGTCGAGGATTTCCAGACCACGACCCACACCCCGGAGGCGCTGCACCGTCTGGTCGAATCCTATCTCTCGCTCGGTCTCGTGAACGAGGCGCGCACGGCGGGTGCCATCCTGGGCCACAATTTCCGCGGCACCGAGTGGTATGAGCGCAGCTATGCACTGCTCACCGGGCAGGGCCACACGCTCGAGGCTGCGGGCGACAACTGGCTGCGCGCGATCTATCGCCAGACCGTGCAGGGCCAGTGGCTATAGGCCGGGGCGGGCATCCCCCCTGCCCCCCGGACTGATCCGATGCTCCGCGCGCTCGACATACGCGACATGCTGATCATCGACCGGCTGGAGCTCGGCTTTCGGCCCGGTCTCAACGTGCTCACAGGAGAGACCGGCGCGGGCAAGTCGATCCTGCTCGATTGCCTGGGCTTCGTGCTGGGCTGGCGGGGTCGGGCGGACCTGGTGCGCACCGGGGCCGCGCGCGGCGAGGTGACGGCCGAATTCGCGCTCTCCCCCGATCATCCGGCGCGCGCCGTTCTGGCCGAGGCCGGCCTGCCGGAGGAGGACACGCTGATCCTGCGGCGGGTGAACGGCGCGGACGGGCGCAAGACCGCCTGGGTCAACGACCGCCGCGTCTCGGGCGAGGTGCTGCGGCAGCTCTCGGCCACGCTGGTCGAGTTGCACGGACAGCACGACGATCGCGGCCTTCTGGATGCGCGCGGGCACCGCGACATGCTCGATGCGTTCGGCGGGCTGGCAGCGGCACGCGCGGAGGTGCGCGCGGCCTGGCGCGCGCGCGCCGAGGCGCAGGCGGCGCTTGAGCGGGCCGAGGCGGCGCTGGCCGGGATCCGCGCCGAGGAGGATTTCCTGCGCCATGCCGTGGCCGAGCTCGATGCGCTCGACCCGCAGCCCGGAGAAGAGGCCGAGCTCGACACGCGCCGCCGCCTCATGCAGGGGGCCGAGCGCCTGCGCGAAGACATCGCCCGCGCGGCAGAGCGGCTGGGTCCCGAGGGCGCCGAGGGCGCGGCGGGCGACGCGCTGCGCTGGCTCGAAGGTGCCGCCGACAAGGCCGGGGGACGGCTTGACGGGGCACTCGCCGCGCTCTCGCGCGCTCTGGTGGAGCTGGACGAGGCGGGCCGCGAGACAGCGCGCGCGCTCGAGGCGCTCGACTTCGATCCGCTCGACCTCGAACGCTGCGAGGAGCGGCTCTTTGCCATTCGCGGCCTTGCCCGCAAGCATGGCGTGCTGCCCGACGAGCTTTCCGGCTTTGCCGACACGCTGCGCGCCCGGCTCGCCGCGCTCGACGCGGGCGCGGGCGATCTCGCGGCATTGCAAGAGGCGCGCGATGCGGCAGGGCGGCGCTATGACGCGGCCGCAGGCGCGCTCGGCGCCGCGCGGCGCGAGGCGGCGGCGCGGCTCGACCGGGCGGTGATGGCAGAGCTTGCGCCGCTCAGGATGGAGCGCGCGGTCTTCACCACCGAGATCACGGAGACCGAGCCGGGCCCCGCGGGCCGCGACGCGGTGTGCTTCACCGTTGCCACCAATCCCGGCGCGCCCGCGGGGCCATTGAGCCGCATCGCCTCGGGCGGCGAGCTGAGCCGCTTCCTGCTGGCGCTCAAGCTCTGTCTTGCGGGGCCCGACACGGGGCTGACCATGATCTTCGACGAGATCGACCGCGGCGTGGGCGGGGCCACGGCGGATGCGGTCGGGCGCAGGCTCGCGCGGCTGGCCGCGAACGGACAGGTCCTGGTGGTGACACATGCGCCGCAGGTCGCCGCGCGCGGCGCGCATCACTGGCGCGTTGAAAAGCACGTCAAGGGCGATGTCACCCGCTCGACCGTGCGCGCCCTCTCCGGCCCTGACCGCGTGGACGAGATCGCCCGCATGCTCTCGGGCGAGCGCATCACCCAGGAGGCGCGCGCCGCGGCCGAGGCGCTTCTGGCAGGGTGAGGCACATCTGCCCGTTCCGGCGTCGCGGATGCCGGCCCTCGCAGAGCCGGGCGCTCAATGCGTCCAGACCTGACGGCGGGAGGTGGCGAAATTCTCGCCATAGCCGCCGGGCCGGATGTTCGGCTTGCGCGGCCTGGGTTCCCGCACCACGGCGTCGATGCCGTGCTCGCGCGCATAGTCGAGCGCCGCTTCCCTGGTCGGAAAGCGCAGCCGCACCTGCGCCTGCGTGTCGCGCGAGGAGGTCCAGCCCATCAGCGGATCGACCTCGCGCGCGCTGGCGGGCACGAATTCCAGCACCCAGTGCCTTGTTCCGGCCGTGCCGGACTGCGTGGCGGTGCGGGCGGGTTTGTAGATGCGCGCGGGCATGGGCACTCTCCTCGGGATGACAGCGGGGTTATCCCAAAACGGCGGTCGCGCGGCAAGGGGCGAATGGCGGCGTCACGCCGCCTGCCCATCGGTGAATTGCAACCGCGCGAGGCGCGCATAAAGCCCGTTCTCGGCGACAAGGCTCTCATGCGTGCCCTGCGCCACGATCCGGCCATGGTCCATCACCACGATGCGATCGGCCTTCTTTACCGTGGCCAGCCTGTGCGCCACGATGATCGTGGTGCGGCTGCGCGCCATGGCCTCGACGGCGGTCTGCACCGCGCGCTCGCTTTCGGCGTCGAGCGCCGATGTCGCCTCGTCCAGAAGCAGCACCGGCGCGTCGCGCAGGATCGCGCGGGCGATGGCGATGCGCTGTTTCTGCCCGCCCGAGAGCATCACCCCGCGTTCGCCCACGAAGGTGTCATACCCCTGCGGCAGGGCGGCGATGAAGTCATGCGCGTTGGCCGCGCGGGCCGCTGCCTCGATCTCGGCATCACTGGCGTCAAGCCGGCCGAAGCGGATGTTCTCGCGCGCCGAGGCGGCAAAGATCACCGGGTCCTGCGGCACCAGCGCCATCTCGCGGCGGAACTCGTGCCGCGCCATGTCCGAAAGCGCCACCCCGTCAAGCGTGATCCGCCCCGCATCGGGATCGTAGAATCGCAGGATCAGTTGAATGACGCTGGTCTTGCCCGCGCCCGAGGGGCCGACCAGCGCCACCGTCTCGCCGGGCCGGATCGTCAGGGTGAAATCGTCGAGCGCCGGAATCCCGGGCCGCGCCGGATAGGCGAAGCGCACCGCGTGAAAGCCGATCTCTCCCTTCACCGGGCGCGGCACAGGGACCGGGCGGACCGGGTCCTTGACCGGATCCTCGGCCTGAAGCAGACCCACCAGCCGCTCGGTCGCGCCCGCCGCGCGTTGCAACTCGCCCCAGATCTCCGACAGCGCCGCCACCGCGCCCGCCACCATCACGGAATAGATCACGAACTGCACCAGGCTGCCCGCGGTCATCTCGCCGGCGCGCACGTCCCGCGCGCCGATCCAGAGCACGCCGACGATGCCGGTAAAGACAAGAAAGATGACGATCACCGTCATCAGCGCGCGCGTGTTGACGCGGCGGCGCGCGGCCTCGAAGCTCCGCTCGGTCACATCGGCGAATTGCGCCCGGCTCGCCCCCTCATGGGTGAAGGCCTGCACCGTCTGGACAGACAGAAGCGCCTCCGAGGCCTTGCCCGAGCTTTGCGCGATCCAGTCCTGGTTTTCCCGGCTCAGCACCCGCATCCGCCGTCCCAGCGTCAGGATCGGCACGATCACCAGCGGCACGATCAGAAGAACCAGCCCCGTGAGCTTGGCCGAGGTCAGCAGCATCAGCGCCATGCCCCCCACGAACAGAAGCAGGTTGCGCAGCGCGATCGAGATGGACGAGCCGATCACCGACAGGATCAGCGTGGTGTCGGTTGTGATCCGGCTCAGAACCTCGCCGGTCATGAGACGTTCGTAAAAGGCCGGGCTCATGCCGATCACGCGATCGAACACCGCCTTGCGGATATCGGCCACCACCCGCTCGCCCAGCCGCGTCACCAGCAGGTAGCGCGCCCCCGTGCCCAGTGCGAGAAGCCCCGCGATGAAAAGGGCGGCACCGAAATACTGGTCGAGCAGCGCGCCGTCCCGCGCCCCGAAATTGTCCACCACCCGCCGCACCGCCATGGGCAGAAGCAGCGCCACGGCAGCGGTGAGCACCAGCGCGGTCATCGCGGACAGCAGCAGAAGGCGATAGGGGCGCAGGAAGGGCCAGAGCTCTGCAAGCGCGCCGACGCGCCGCGATTTCTCCCGATCGAGCAGATCGGCCCCGTTCTCGGCCCTGCGCACCATGGTATCCCTCCGTCCTCTTCGCACCGGTTCTTGGCGAGTGCGGCGCTTGGGGTCAAGTGCTCCGATTGGTCGCAGGGCTTTCGCGGACATGGCGCGCCCCGATCACCGTTGCGATTCGTGCTTGCGCGAATCCCGCCCGGGGCGTAATCGGGGGATTGCTTCGGTCCGGGGCCTTCGGGCTCCGGTGAAAAGGGAATACGGTGCGATCCGGCCTTCGGATCAATTCCGTAACTGCCCCCGCAACTGTAGGCGGCGAGCGAGGCGGGAACATGCCACTGCACCCCGGTGTGGGAAGGCCCCGTCGAGCGATGACCCGCAAGTCAGGAGACCTGCCGGAGTGATCACCCTATCCGGGCGCGGGGCGCGCCGTGGATAACGGTCTTTTCCGTAGTGGTGACGCTTTCACCGTCTGCGGAAGGGCGCTGTCCTTTCCAATGACCGACATGCATGGAAAAGATGCCGCAACCCGGCATCGGGGGGACAGCAAGATGAAACATATCGCAACCTGCGCGCTCTGCGCTCTCGCCACGGCCCCCGCCGTGGCGCAAGAGGCGTTCGACCTCGACACGATCACCGTCATCGCCAACCAGACCGCCACCGCGCTCGAGCGCAGCGGCACCACCGTCGAGATCCTCCCCGAGGCCGAGGTGCAGGCCGCACCGCGCGCGCGGCTGGGCGATTTCCTGACCTTCCAGCCGGGGATCTCCGCCTCGGCCAACGGTCCGCTCGGCACCACCTCCACGGTGCGCATCCGCGGCCTCGGCGGGGCCTATGTGCCGGTCTTCATCGACGGGATCGACGTGACCGATCCGGCCTCGAGCGGCGGCGGCTTCGATTTCGGCGGGCTCACCAATGCGGGGCTTGGCCGGATCGAGGTTCTGAAGGGCTCGCAATCGGCGCGCTTCGGCCAGAACGCCGTGGGCGGCGTCATCAACATCGAGAGCCTGCGGCCGACCGAGGACGGCGTCCACGGCTTTGCCGAGACCGAGGCGGGCAGCTTCGATTTCCGGCGCGGCGTGCTCGGCCTGACCGCACGCACTGCGCGCACCGATCTGGCCTTTTCCTACAGCCGCACGGAAACCGACGGATTTTCCGCCTCGGCCTTCGGCACCGAGGATGACGGCTATGAGGCGAGCCAGGCCAATCTCTATTTCCGCCACCAGATCACCGACATCTTCGCTGCCGGCATCACCGCGCTCTACATCGACAGCCGCGCCGAATTCGACGAATTCGGCGGCGATGGCGCAGCGCCCTTCGACGAATTCAACGAGACCGAGGCCACCGGCCTGCGCGGCTTTGCCGAGCTGACGACCGGCGCGGTCGATCACGATCTCGCGCTCGTGTGGTTCGAGAGCGACCGCACCAGCTTTTCCAACGGTGTGGCCAGCCCCTTCAAGGGCGAGCGGCGGCGCGCCGAGTATCGCGGCAGCTACGATCCGGGCGGGATCTGGACGCTCAATTTCGGCACCGATTATACCGAGGAGGAGGACCTCCTCCAGAAGATCGACATCGTCGGCGTGCAGGCCGAACTCCTGATTGCCCCCACCGACACGCTCGATCTGGCCTTCTCGCTGCGCAATGACGACCATTCGGAGTTTTCCTCCGAGCTTTCCTCGCGCGCGGCGCTGTCGTGGCGGGCGCGGCCCGACCTGATCCTGCGCGCCTCGGTCTCGGACGGGTTCCGCGCGCCGACGCTGGTGCAGCTCGATCCGTTCTTCGGCGATCCGACCTTCCAGCCCGAAACCAGCCTCAGCTACGATCTCGGCGTGGAAAAGCGGCTTGCCGGCGACGGCTTCCTGCGCGCCACGCTGTTTTACACGGAGATCGACAACCAGATCTTCTTCGACGGCACCTCCACCCGCTGCCCCTCGGGCTTCGGCTGTTTCGAGACCGGCGATTTCGAAGGCCAGGGGATCGAGCTGTCGGGGCGCGTGGCGATCAACGAATTCCTGACGCTCGACACCGCCTATACCTTTACCGATGCCGAACAGAACAACGCCCGCGCCGCGCGCGTGCCGCGCCACGATATCGCCCTCGGGCTCGGCGCGCAGATCACCCCCCGGCTCGATGCGCAACTCACCATCCAGCATGTCGCGGATGTCGAGCCTTCGGCCTTTGCCCCGCCGGTCAACAAGGTGGGCGACTACACGCTCTTTCACGTCAACGCGAATTTTGCGCTGACCGATACCGTGACGGCCTTCCTGCGCGTCGAGAATCTCTTTGACGAGGATTACGAAACCGCGGGCGGGTTCAACGCCTCGGGGCGCGCGGGCTTTGTGGGGCTGCGTGCGTCTTTCTAGGCTCATAGCGCTCGGGGCGGCCCTGGTCCTGGCCGGGGACGTTGCCATGGCCGACCCGGCCCCGCGCCGGGTCGTGTCGATCAACCTGTGCACCGATCAGCTTGCGATGATGCTGGCCGCGCCGGGCCAGCTCGTCTCGGTCTCACAGCTTGCCGGAGATCCCCATTCCTCGGCCATGGCGGAGGCGGCGCGCGCCTATCCCTCCAATCACGGGCGCGCCGAGGAGGTCTATCTGCTCGACCCCGACCTGGTGCTTGCGGGGCGGCATTCCGCGCGCGCGACGGTGGACATGCTGCGCCGACTGGGGCTGCGGGTGGAACTGTTCGAGACCGCCAACTCGCTTGAGGACACGCGCGCGCGCATCGCGCAGATGGCCCGCGTGCTGGGGCGGGAGGCGGCGGGCGCGGCGCTCGTCGCCGATTTCGACGCGCGTCTCGCCGCGCTCGCCGCGCCCGAGAGCGGGCGGCGCGCGGCGCTCTATCACCCCAACGGCTACACGCTCGGCGGGGGCACGCTGGCCGATGACATCCTGCGCGCCGCAGGCTTCGGCAATGTCGCGCGCGACCTTGGCCAGAGGGGCGGCGGCACGCTGGCGCTGGAGCGGCTGGTGGTGGAAGCGCCAGACCTTCTCATCCGCGCCGAGCCCCTGCCCGGTGCCTCGCGCTCGGAAGCCGTGATGGCGCACCCGGCGCTCGACCGGCTCGCCGCCGCCACCGCCGGGCTGCGCATCACCTCGCCCGACTGGATCTGCGGCACGCCCCATGTGCTGGGCGCGGTCGGCACCGTGGCCGCCGCACGGGAGGCGCTGGAATGAAGCCGCTCGCCCTTGGTCTGGCCGCGCTGGTGGCCGCGCTCTTTCTCGCCTCGCTGGTGGTGGGACCGGCGGGCATCGGCGCGGGCGAGGGGCTGCGCGCGCTCGTCTTCGGCGGCGAAGGCCCCGTGCCGCTGGTGATGCGCGAGATCCGCCTGCCCCGCGCGCTGCTCGGCCTGATGATCGGGGCGAGCCTCGGGCTGGCGGGCGCGGCGATGCAGGGCTATCTGCGCAACCCGCTGGCCGAGCCGGGCCTCATTGGCGTCTCGGGCAGCGCGGCGCTCGGCGCGGTGCTGGCAATCCACACGGGGCTTGCGGCCGCGCTCACCCTCGCGCTGCCGCTGGCCGCGCTCGCGGGGGCGGGCGCGGGCGTGCTGCTTATCCTGATGCTGGCGGGCCCGCGCGGCGGCTCGATCACGCTCATCCTGGCGGGTATCGCCATCTCCGCGCTGGCCGCCGCGCTCACCTCGCTGGTGCTCAACCTCTCGCCCAACCCCTATGCCGCCTCCGAGATCGTGTTCTGGATGATGGGCTCGCTCGCCGACCGGTCGATGACCCATGTCTGGCTGGCGCTGCCCCTGATGCTGGCGGGTGGCGCGGCGCTGCTGAGCCTCGGGCGCGGGCTCGACGCGCTCACCCTGGGCGAGGACGCGGCCGAGGCGATGGGGCTGCGGCTGTCCCGGCTGCGCCTCACCCTCGTTCTGGGCACGGCGGCGATGGTGGGCGCGGGCGTTGCGGTGGCGGGCGCCATCGGCTTTGTCGGCCTTGTCGTGCCGCATCTCTTGCGCCCGCTCGTGGGCGCGCGGCCCTCGCATCTTCTCTGGGCCTCGGCGCTCGGCGGCGCGGCGATGCTGCTGGCCGCCGACATCGCCGTGCGCCTCATCCTGCCCGAGCGCGACCTGAAGCTGGGCGTGCTCACCGCTCTCGTCGGCGCGCCGCTTTTCCTGCACCTGATCTACAAGACGCGGGGGGCGCAGGCATGACGCTTCTGTCCCTCAAGGATCTCTCGGTGCGGCTGCGCGGGCGCAACATCCTTTCCGGCGTCACGCTCGATCTGGCGGAGGGCGAGTTCGCGGGCCTCATCGGTCCCAACGGCGCGGGCAAGACCACGCTGATGCGCGCGGCGCTCGGCCTTCTGCGGCATGAGGGGAAAAGCAGCCTTGCCGCGCTCGCGCCCGAGACGCGCGGCCGCCACGCGGCCTGGATGCCGCAGGCGCGAGACATCGCCTGGCCCGTCACGGTGGAAACGCTGGTGGCTTTGGGGCGCACGCCGCATCTGGCAGGCTGGCAGGGGATGACCGGGACGGACCGCGCCCATGTGGACCGCGCACTGGACAGGATGGGCCTTGACCCCCTCCGTCAGCGCACCGCCACGCGGCTGTCGGGGGGCGAGCAGGCCATGGCGCTCATCGCCCGCGCGCTGGCGCAGGACACGCCGCTCCTGATGGCCGACGAGCCGATTGCCGGGCTCGACCCGGCCAATCAGATCGCCACGATGCAGGTCTTTGCGAAACTGGCGGAAGAGGGCCGCGCGGTGCTCGCCTCGCTGCACGATCTGGGCCTGGCCGCGCGCCATTGCACGCGGCTCATCCTGCTGGGCGAGGGTGGCGTGGCCGCCGACGGCCCGCCGGAGACCGTGCTGACGCCCGAGAACCTGGCCCGCGTCTTCCACGTCACCGCCCATTACGCAGACACCCCGCAAGGCCCGGTATTCCAGCCGCTCGAGGTGATCCGATGACCGCGCTCCATCACGACCACCCCTGGCTCACCCTCGATCTGGGAGCCGAGATGCCGGTGCTGAGCTGGGCCGTGAACCGCCCCGGCCTCGTGCGGGCGCGGCGCATCCTGTGGCGCGAGGTGCGCAATGCCGATCTGCCGAGGGATCTCGACGTGGTGGCCTGGCTCGAGGCGGAACTGGCCGCGCGGGGGGCGGGGGATGCGGTCTGTTTCCTCACCTCCTGCGACATCGCGCGGGTCTGCGAGAGCAGGGCCGAGGCCGAAGGCATCCGCGCCCGCGCCGTGGCCACAGTGGGGCTCTCGAATGCGGAATCGGTGGGCACCCGCCTGCCCCCGGCCACCCATGGCTGGGGCACGATCAACATCGCCGTGCAGCTGTCCGAGGGGCTGACCGAGGGCGCGCGGCTCGAGGCGCTGAGCGTCGTCGCGCAGGCGCGCACCGCCGCGCTGATGGGGGCCGGTCTGCGGCTGGCCACCGGCCCCGTCACCGGCACGGGGACCGATTGCATCGCGCTCGCCGCGCCCGAGGGGGCCACGCGTTACGCGGGCCTGCACACCGCCGCGGGCGAGGCCCTGGGCCGCGCCGTGCTTGACGCGGTGGCGCGCGGCGTGGCGATCTGGCAGGCAAGCGACGCGGCACGGGAGGCCCGCCATGGATGAAACCACGCTTGTCGCCTTTCTCGACCGTGGCGGCCCCGCGCTCTGGGTGATCGCCGGGCTTTCGGTGCTCACCCTCGCGCTCATCCTTTGGAAGATCTGGCGGCTGATGCTCACCGGTGCCTGGTCCGGTGCCGTGACCGAGCGCGCGGTGGCGCTCTGGCAGCACGGGCAGGGCCCCGAGGCGATGGCCCTCCTGCGCCCGCGTGCGAGCCTGCGGGCGCGCCTCGCGCTCGCGGCGATGGAGGCGCGCACTGCGGCGCACTGGTCCGAGCCGCAGGCCCGCGAGGAGACCGCGCGCGTGGCCAAGGGCTTGCTGGCAGAGGCCCGCACCGGGCTGCGCGCGCTCGAACTCGTCGCCACCATCGCCCCGCTGATCGGGCTTCTGGGCACGGTTCTGGGCATGATCGCGGCCTTCCAGGCGCTCCAGACCAGCGGCAACAGCGCAGATCCGTCTGTCCTTGCGGGCGGTATCTGGGAGGCGCTGCTGACCACCGCCGCAGGCATGGCGGTGGCGATCCCCGCTTCGGCTGCGCTCACCTGGTTCGAGAGCGTGGCCGACCGCGTGCAGGCCGACATGGAGGACGCCGCCACCCGCATCTTCACCGCAGGGGGGGCGGGATGATCAGCTTCGGCCCGCCCCGTCCGGCCCGCCGTCCGAGCCTTACGCCGATGATCGACGTGGTCTTCCTGCTGCTGGTGTTCTTCATGCTGGCCGCGCGTTTCGGACAGGACACGCGCCTGCCCATGTCCACCGCCGGGGGGGCGGCGGCCTATGACGGCCCGCCACGCCTTGTCGGGATCACCGAAGGGGGCGTGGCGCTCAACGGGCGCGCCCTGCCGCTCGACGCGCTGGCCGGGGCGCTCGGGTCCCTCATGGAGAGCCCCGGCGATATCGTCGTGCTCCGCCCCGCCGGGGGCGTGCCCCTGCAACGGCTCATCGCGGTCAGCGACGCGCTGCGCGCCGCCGGTCTCACGCGCCTTCTGGTGGTGGAGTAGGCGATGGAATTCCATACCCCCCGCCGCCGCCGCGCCGCCGAGCCCATCGTGCCGATGATCAACGTGGTCTTCCTGCTTCTCATCTTCTTCCTGATGAGCGCAAGGATCGCGCCCCCCGCGCCCTTCGACGTGATCCTGCCAGAAAGCGGCGCGGACGACCGCGCCGCGCCTGCCGACACGCTCTACATGGACGCGGAGGGGCGGCTTGCCTTCAACGACGCGCGCGGCGACGCGGTGCTCTCGGCGCTCACCGCCCGCGCCCTGCCCGGCACGCCACTGCAGATCCGCGCCGACGCGCGGCTGGAGGCGCGCGCGCTGGCACGTCTCTTGCCGGAACTGGCCGCGCGCGGGATCGAGCGGGTCGAGATCGTGACGGGGGCGAAATGATCCGGGGGCTGGAATTCGCGGGGTTCGTGGCATTGGCGGCGGCGGTGCATGCCGGGGTCTGGACCGTGGCCCCCGAGGGGGGCGGCGCAGGCGGCGACGGCGGGACCGAGACCGTGACGCTCGCCGCCGCAGCCCCACAGATGGAGGCACTCGTGGCCGCCTGGGAACGCCCGGTCGAGGCACAGGCCGAGGCCCCCGCGCCGCAGCCCCCGCGCCCGCCCGAGGCGCAGCCCGTGGCGCTGCGCCCGGAGGCGGCCCCGAACCGGGCGCGGATGCCCGCGCCTCCCCCGGCACCGGGCAAGGCCGCCGCCCTGCCCCGGCTCCCCGCAGCGCCGCAGCCCGCGCCCGCGCTGTCGGATCGGCTCCCTGCCCCGCTGACGCCTCGGGATGGCGAGGCCGCGCTCGCTCAGCGCCCGCGCCCGGAGCAGGCTCGGCCCGACGGGCCGCGCCCCGACGCGCCCGAGGCCCCGCCCCTTGCGGCACCGCCACAGATCGACCGTCAAGCGGCCGAGGCCCCGGCCCCCGTCCGCCCCGTGGCGCGCCCTGCCCGGAAACCGGCCCAACCAGCCCCCGCGCGCCCCGAACAGACCGCGCGCGGCACGGGTCGGCAAGAGGCGGGCGGCACCAACAAGGCCCATGCCGCCGCGCGGCTTGACGCCGCTACCCGCGCCAGCCTCATGGGACAATGGGGCGGTGCGATCCGGGCGCGGATCGAGCGGCAGAAACGCTATCCGGCAGGCACCCGGGCGCAGGGCACCGTGCATCTCGTGCTTGACGTGGGCGGCGACGGGCGGCTGCTTGGCGTTGCGGTCACGCGCTCCTCTGGCGATGCCCGGCTCGATGCGGCGGCGCTTGCGGCGGTGCGCCGTGCGCGCCTGCCCGCCAAGCCCGAGCGCCTGCCGGGGCCGCGCCACCGGTTCAGCCTGCCCATGGCCTTTGCCCGCTGAACACACGATGCCGTGACATCGCTCGCGGCCATTCCCCCTACAACCCGCGCGCGATTTGCGCTAAGCGGGACATGCCGCGACGCAGCAAGGAGCGATCCGATGTCCACCAATCACAAACCCGTCAACCTCGCGCTGCAGGGCGGCGGCGCGCATGGTGCCTTTACCTGGGGCGTGCTCGACTACATCCTCGAGGACGGGCGGCTGCGGATCGCGGGGGTCTCGGGCACCTCGGCCGGGGCGATGAACGCGGTGGCGCTGGCCGACGGCATGACCCGCGCGGGCCCCGAGGGCGCGCGCGCCGCGCTCGACAATTTCTGGCGCTCGATGAGCGCGAGCGTGCGCCACACCCCCCTCCAGCGGACACCCATGGACCGCCTCACCGGCAACTGGGGGCTTGAGAACAACCCGTTCTACCATTTCATGAACGCGCTCACCGGCGTCGCCTCGCCCTATCAGCTCAACCCGCTCAACATCAATCCGCTGCGCGATCTGGTGGCCGAGAGCATCGATTTCGAGATGGTGCGCCAATGCACTTCCTTCGAGCTCTTCGTCTCGGCCACCAATGTGGAGACCGGCCGCGTCAAGGTCTTCCCGCGCGAGGACCTGACCGTGGACATGGTGATGGCCTCGGCCTGCCTGCCGCATATCTACAAGGCGGTGGAGATCGACGGCGTACCCTACTGGGACGGCGGTTACATGGGCAATCCGGCGCTCTTCCCGCTCTACGGCAAGACCGGGACCGACGATATCGTGGTGATCCAGATCAACCCGATCGAGCGCAAGGGCACCCCGCGCACCGCGCAGGACATCCAGAACCGGATGAACGAGATCAGCTTCAACGCCAGCCTTCTCAAGGAGTTGCGCGCAATCGATTTCGTGGACAGGCTGATCGACCAGGGCAAGCTCTCGCCCGGCCATTACCGCCCGGTCAAGGTGCATCTGATCGAGAACCAGAGGGAACTCGCCCCGATGGGAGCCTCGTCGAAGATGAACGTGGAATGGGCCTTTCTCACCCGTCTGCGCGATATCGGCCGCAACACGGCCGCCGCCTGGCTCGATCGCTGCTACGACCGGATCGGCAGCGAGAGCACGGTCGATCTGCGCGCCATGTTCCAGGGGATCGGGGCGGAGCATCAGGGATAGCGGCGTCACCGCCGCCGCGCCGGATCAGCCCCCGCGCCGGACCTCGATCACCTCGGCCTCGGTCACCACCATGTCAAGCGGTTGATCGGTCGGCTCGAGCGGCAGCGCCTCGGCCTCCTGCGCGGCATAGGCGAAACCGATGGCCAGCGTCGGGCGCGCGGCGCGCAGCCGCTGGAGCGTGCGGTCGTAGAACCCCCCGCCGTACCCCAGCCGCCCGCCGCGTCTGTCGAAGGCCACCAGCGGCACGATGACGATCTCGGGCTCAAGGAAATCCTCCACCTCGGGCACCAGCGCCCCGAACGGCCCCTCGCGCAGCGCGCAGCCCGGCTCCCATCTCGAAAAGTCCAGGGGCAGATCCGCGCCCGCGATCACGGGCACCGCCACCGGCCCGTGGGCCGCCGCCTCGGCCATGGCCGGAAGCGGGTCGATCTCCGACCGGATCGGCATGTAGCCCGCCAGCGGCACGCCGCGATAGCCCGCCAGCACGCCCAAGAGCAGCCCCGCCGCCCCGGGCGGGCAGGCGCGGTGCGCGGCGGCCCGGCGGGCCAGCGCCGCCTTGCGCGCGGCGGCCTTCTGCGCAAGGAGTTCCGCGCTCACATCAGCACCGCCGAGGCGAAGCCGAGAAAGGCGAGAAACCCCACGACATCGGTGATCGTGGTGACGAAAGGCCCCGAGGCAAGCGCCGGGTCGATGCCCGCCCGTTCCAGCGCCATGGGAATGACGATGCCGCCCAGGGCAGCCGCGACCAGCGTGAGCAGCATCGCCACGGCGATCACCGCGGCCAGAAGCGGCACCCCGAACCACAGCCCCGCCACCGCCGCCATGACCGTGCCGAAGACGATGCCGTTGGCCGCACCCACGGTCATCTCGCGCCCGATCATGCGCAGCGCGTTGCGCGCGGTCAGATCGCGCGTGGCCAGCGCCCGCACCGCCACCGTCATCGTCTGCGTGCCCGCGTTGCCCCCCATAGAGGCCACGATGGGCATGAGCACGGCAAGCGCCACGAGTTCATCGATCTCCTCGGCGAACTGATCGATCACCACTGAGGCGAGGATCGCGGTCAGCAGATTGACGAAGAGCCAGAGCGCGCGGTTGCGGATCGTCACCATCAGCGGGCCCGACAGGCCCCCCTCCTCGCCCACACCGGCCAGGCGCAGGATGTCCTCCTCGTGCTCTTCGTCGAGCACGGTCATCGCGTCGTCGATGGTGATGACGCCGACAAGTCTGCCATCCTCGTCCACCACGGGGGCAGAGATCAGGTGATACTGGTTGAACGCATAGGCCACATCGGCCTCTTCGTCGGTCACCTTGAAGAGGTGAAAGGTCTCTTCAACCAGATCGCGCAGCGGCACCGCCCGGCGCGTGGCCATGAGACGGCCCAGGGTGACATTGCCCACCGGGTGCAGGCGCGGATCGACAAGCGTGACGTGGTAGAACTGTTCCGGCAGTTCCTCGGCATTGCGCAGGAAATCGATGGCCTCGCCCACGCTCCAGTGCTCGGGGGCCATGACCACCTCGCGCTGCATCAGGCGGCCGGCGGAATATTCCGGGTAGGTGAGCGATTGCTGGACGGCAACGCGATCGCTGTCCTCGAGGATGCCGAGGATCGCGGCCTGCTGCGCGTCCTCGAGATCCTCGACGAGATCGACCACATCGTCCGAGTCGAGGTCGCGCACCGCCTCGGCCAGAACCTCGGGGGTCAGCAGGCCGATCACCTCCTCGCGGATCGACTCATCAAGCTCCGAGAGGATGTCGCCGTCGAATTCCTGCCCGTAGAGCGTGATCAGGCGGCGCCGGTCATAGGCGTTGATCTGCTCGAGAAGGTCGGCGATGTCGGCGGCATGGAGCGGCTCCATCTCGGCCACGAGCATGTCGCGGTCCTCGATGTCGAGCGCATACATGATGCGGCCGATGCGCGCGCGGCTGAGCGGGTGCTCCTCTTCCTCGGCCTCGACAGCGGGATCGGGGGCAAGTTCGTCGTCGGTCTCGGCCATGATGCCCCCCTTCCTGCGCGTGTGTCGCCGTACCGCCCCTGAATAGGGAGTGCGGGCGCGGAAAACAATCGCGGAGACCGGGATTTACCCGCGCCGACCGCGCCCTATCTCTGGCGGATGACAGAAACGAAGGCAGCCATGGGCCCTGCCGCCCGCCACCTGGCCGAGGCCATCGCCGCCATCGACGCGGCCTTCGGTCCGGGCTATGCGCGCCGGCATCCCGAGCTGGTGGCGGCGATGGTGCAGAGCGCCACCATCGAGGCGGCGGTGGCCACCGGCTATGGCGCGCATCAGGAGGCGCTGGCCGCCGCGCGCGAGATCGGCGCCGAGATGGCCGCGACAATCCTCAAGCTCAAGCCGCGCATCTTCGGCTGAGGCGCGGGCGCGCTCAGGCCACCCGCGACAGGATCTCTAGCGCCGCCGCGTGCTGTTCGCGCCCCGCCGCCGCAACCGCGCGCCCGCCCCGGTGGACCGGGCCGCCGCGCCAGTCCGTGACGATGCCGCCCGCCGCCTCGATCACGGCGATGGGGGCCTGGATGTCATAAGCGGCAAGCCCCGCCTCGACCACGAGGTCGATCTGCCCCGCGGCAAGCAGCGCATAGGCGTAACAGTCGAGCCCGTAGCGTGTCAGCCGCACATGTCTGGAAAGTTCGGCAAAGCCCGCGCCCTCGGTGGGGCTGCCCACCTCGGGATAGGTGGTGAAGAGCAGCGATTCCGAAAGCGGCCGGTTCCCGCGCGTGCCAAGTGCCCGCGCCCCCTGCGGGCCGGTCATCCGGGCCCGGCCGAACCCGCCCTCGAACCGCTCGCCGATATAGGGCTGGTCGATGAGGCCGTAGACCGGCCCCGTCGCATCCGAAACGGCGATCAGCACCCCCCAGGTCGGCGCGCCGGAGAGAAAGGCGCGCGTGCCGTCGATCGGATCGAGCACCCAGGTCAGGCCGCTTTTCCCCGCCTGCGCGCCGAATTCCTCGCCAAGGATCGCGTCATCGGGCCGGGCGCGGGCGAGCATGTCGCGCATCGCATGCTCGGCCGCGCGATCGGCTGCCGTGACGGGATCGAAGCCGCCGTTCTCATGCTTGTTCTCGGTGTTCAGCGCCTCACCGCGGAAATAGGGCAGGATCGCCGCCCGCGCCGCATCGGCCAGCGCATGCGCCGTGGTAATGATCGCGTCCTGATCCATCGCGCGCCCCTTCGTCCCGTCCTGGCGCGGGCATAGCCCGGGGCGCGCGGCGGCTCAAGCCACCTCGCTCAGCACGCGGGCAAGGTCGAACAGGCGGCGACGCTGATTTTCGGGAATGGCGTAGTAGGAGCGCACGAGGTCGAGCGCCTCCTTGTCGGCGATGATGTCGGCGGGAAGGGTCTTGCCGCCGCCCTCTTCCTTGTCGAGCCCGTCAAAGAAGAACGCGATCTCAACCTCGAGCGCCTCGGCGATGTCCCAGAGCCGCGACGCGCTGACACGATTCGCGCCGGTCTCGTATTTCTGGATCTGCTGGAACTTGATTCCAACCGCCTCGGCCAGCTGCTGCTGCGTCACGCCGATGAGCCAGCGGCGATGGCGAATCTGTTTTCCAACATGAACGTCCACGGGGTGCGGCATGCTTTTTTCCTTCTTGATCAATACCACATAAGGACACGGGACTTTACATCCCGGTGTCTCGCAACCAACGCCACGCATCCCAGCAGCGTCGCTGCAAGCTATCAAAACGACATTGAAATACAAGATGTTTCGCCCGGAGCGGTGCATGGTCATTCAGAACTCCCGCAATTTATGCGTGAAACTGCCTTGCCTGACACGCCCTGACACCAGGTCAACCCGGCGACCAGGCCGCGCGACCGGCACCCGCAATCGAATCGGCTGGACAGGCGGGTGCCGGGCGCTTACCCCGGCCCGAGGTCCAGACAGGAGACGCCCGATGCGCGCCTTTCACATCGCCGCCCCCGCCGCGGCCCCCGCCCTGGCAGAGATCGCCGAACCCGTGCCCGGACCCGGCGAGATAGGCGTCCGGATCGCAGCCTGCGGGCTCAACTTCGCGGACCTGCTGATGATCGAGGGCCGTTATCAGGACACGCCCGAGGCCCCCTTCACCCTGGGAATGGAGGTGGCGGGCACGGTCGAACGGCTTGGCCCCGGCGTTGCGGGACCGAAGCCCGGAACGCGGGTCGCGGTCTTCGGCGGCAAGGGGGGGCTGGCGGAGTTCGGCTGCTTCCCGGCCGAACGCGCGGTCGTGCTGCCCGACGGGATGAGCTCCGTCGAGGCGGCCGCCTTCCAGATCGCCTATGGCACGAGCCATGTCGCGCTCGATCACAAGGCGCGGCTGCAACCGGGCGAGACGCTTCTCGTGCTCGGCGCCGCAGGCGGCGTGGGACTCACGGCGGTGGAGATCGGCAAGCTGATGGGCGCGCGCGTGATCGCCTGCGCAAGGGGGGCTGACAAGCTTGCCGTGGCGGAGCAGGCAGGGGCCGATCACCTGATCGATACCGAGACCGGCGACATCCGCGAAGCCTGCCGCGCGCTCGGCGGGGTGGACGTGGTCTATGACCCCGTGGGCGGCGATCAGTTCAAGGCCGCGATGCGCGCCTGCCGGCCCGAGGGGCGCCTGCTTGCCATCGGTTTTGCCAGCGGCGAGGTGCCGCAGATCCCGGCCAATCACCTGCTGGTGAAGAACCTGAGCGTGATGGGCCTTTACTGGGGCGGCTACCTCGGGTTCCGGCCCGAGGTGGTGACCGACAGCCTGCGCCGGTTGCTCGGCTGGTATGAGGCCGGTCAGCTGCACCCGCATGTGAGCCATGTCCTGCCGCTCGAGCGCGCGGCCGAGGCGCTCGACCTGCTGCGCGCGCGCAGATCCACCGGGAAGGTGGTGGTCACGACCAGCGCGGTTTGAGCCGCAGATAGAGCCGCAGGGAGGTAACGCACCGAAACCTTGTCCATAACCGTCGGAAAAGCTTGAAACGGAACCGGACCCCGCCAATATTGACAGCAAAGCCCCGCGGTGGGGCGGCCATTCAACTGGAGGTATTCATGGCTGAGTTCAACACAATCCGGACGGCGCAGGGCGTTCGCACCGCCGAGATTGACGCGGGCCTGCGCGCGCACATGAACAAGGTCTACGGAACCATGTCCGTGGGCATGCTCATCACCGCCCTGGCGGCATGGGCCATCGCGGGACTTGCGGTCACGACCGATCCCGCCACCGCGGCGGCGCAGCTTCCCAACGGCAAGCTGCTGACCGGCCTTGGCGCGGCGCTTTATCTCTCGCCGCTCAAGTGGGTGGTGATGCTCGCGCCGCTCGCCTTCATCTTCCTCGGGTGGGGGACGCTCCTGCGCCGGGCCTCGGCCGCGGCGGTGCAGCTTGGCTTCTTTGCCTTCGCCGCGCTCATCGGTATCTCGCTCAGCTCGATCTTCCTGGTGTTCACCAGCTTCTCGATCGTGCAGACCTTCCTCGTGACGGCGATCGCCTTCGCGGGCCTGTCGCTCTGGGGCTACACCACGAAGAAGGACATCTCGGGCTGGGGCGCGTTCCTGATCATGGGCGTGATCGGTCTCATCGTGGCGATGATCATCAACATCTTCCTGCAAAGCCCGGCCATGATGTTCGCCATCTCGGCCATCGGCCTGCTGATCTTTGCGGGCCTGACCGCCTTCTACACGCAGGAGATCAAGAATACCTACGTGGCCCACGCCGCCCATGGCGATCAGGAATGGCTGGACAAGGCCGCCTATGACGGCGCGCTGAACCTCTACATCAGCTTCCTGAACATGTTCCAGTTCCTGCTCATGTTCATGGGTCAGCAGGAATAACGCCGGGTTTCAAGGCGAGAAGGGGGCCGGTCCGCGCGACCGGCCCTTTTTCGTTGCGCCGCGCCCCGCAACCGGTGCCCGCCGGGACCGGCAGGGGGATAAACCACGGGTCTATGCGCACCTTTCCAGCCCGGGGTTCGATGGCGAGCCGCAGCGCGGACGGTCATCTCGGGATCAGCCACGCCAGACCGGCGGGCCGCAACCCAAACGGAAATGGAGACGACCATGACCCGCATCATCGCCCTTGCCCTCGCCCTGTCGCTCGGCGGCATCGCACAGGCCTCCGATTACCAGAAGATCGACCCGGCCAAGGCCGAAGAGATCAAGACCATGCTCACCGAACAGGGCTACGAGGTGCGCCGGATCAAGTCCGAGGACGGTCTCTATGAAGCCTACGCCATGAAGGATGGCGTGAAATACGAGCTCTACATCAACGAGAAGCTCGAGATCGTTCGCAGCAAGCAGGACGACTGAGACCGTTCGCCGGGGGGCCGCGCGCCCCCCGGCCCTTTCGGAAAAGGAGTTCCGCAATGACGGCCTACAGGATCTGGGATCCCTTCGTGCGCCTGTTTCACTGGTCGCTTGTCGCCCTCTTCGCCGCCAACGCCCTGTTCGTCGAAGACGACAGCACGGCACATGAATGGATCGGCTACGCCATCGCGGCGCTGGTCGTCCTGCGCATTCTCTGGGGCTTTGTCGGGCCGCGCCACGCGCGCTTTGCCGCCTTCCTGCCCGGGACACGCGCGCTGACCGAACAGATCGGCGACATCGCCACACGCCGCCGCCGCGCGCATCTGGGACACACGCCGCTTGGCGCGCTGATGATCGTCAACCTGCTGCTCACGATGCTGGCCATCTGCATCAGCGGCTACCTGATGACCACGGATGCCTTCTGGGGCATCGAATGGGTGGAGGAAATGCACGAGGTCTTCGTGACCTGGGCGGAAATCTCGGTCCTGGCCCATGTCGCCGCCGTGCTGTTCGAGAGCCACCGCACCGGCGTCAACCTGCCGCGCGCGATGGTCACGGGGACAAAGCGCGTGCCCGATGATATCCGGATCGTGGAATGACCCGGAGCAAAGAAGACAATATCCCCCTGCTCATGGGGCTGATCGCGGTGCAGAGCCTCTGCGCCGCCTTCTTCCTGTGGGACGTGCTCAACGATATCGGCCCGGACGGGCTGCGGGCGCTGGCCAATCTGCATATCGCCATCGAAGCCCTGGCGGCGCTCGCGCTGGTCTCGGCCATTGTCTTCGAGACGCGCTATCTGATGCGGCTCCTGCGGCGCAAGGCGCACCTGGAGGATCAGGTCTCGATCGCCGCAGGTGCGTTTCACGAGATCGTTCTGGCACATTTCGACCGCTGGGGCCTGACCCCCGCCGAGGCCGATGTCGCCATGTTCACGATCAAGGGCTTTTCCATTGCCGAGACGGCACGGCTTCGCGGTTCCGCGGAAGGCACGGTCAAGGCGCAGCTCAACGCCGTCTACCGCAAGGCCGGGGTCTCGGGGCGGGGCGCGCTCTTGGGGCTGCTGGTCGATGACCTGATGGGCGCACCGCTCATCGAGCGCGCGGGCTGAGGCCGCTTGCACGCCCGCGCGCCCTCGGGCAAGACTGGGAGGCGTTTTCCGAGAGGCCCCGATGACCAACCGCATCGCGCTCGCGCTTGGTGCCATGATCCTGCTGGCGCTTGGCTATGACCTGCTGCTCGACGACATGGCCGGATCGCTCTTTCTCGCGCGCAAGATGCTGGACCTGATCGACTACCTCGCCTTCTGGCGCTGATCACTTTCGTTTCCATGCCGATTGACAGACTCGCGCTTTCGCGTATGTTCGCCGTCGAGTGTTAGCGCTAACGATCCATGAACGACCGCACGGAGGAGGCCACGCCATGACCACCACCCTCGCCATCAACGGTTTCGGACGCATCGGGCGCAACGTGCTGCGGGCGCTTCTGGAATCCGGGCGCGAGGACCTGGAAATCGTCGCCATCAACGATCTCGGCCCGGTGGAGACGAATGCGCATCTGCTGGAATTCGACAGCGTCCATGGCCGCTTTCCCGGTCCGGTCACGGTCACGGGGGAGACGATCGACGCAGGCCGCGGCCCGATCCGGGTGACGGCGCTGCGCAATCCCGATGCGCTACCCTGGGGCGATGTCGATATCGTGCTCGAATGCACCGGCCATTTCACCGACCGCGACGCTGCCGCGCGGCACCTGAAGACCGGTGCGCGGCGCGTTCTCGTCTCGGCCCCGGCCAAGGGCGCCGACCGCACGGTCGTCTACGGGGTGAACCATGCCGATCTCACCCCGGCGGATGTCGTCGTCTCCAACGCCTCCTGCACCACGAATTGCCTCGCCCCGGTGGCGAAGGTGCTGCACGAAGCCGTGGGCATCACACGCGGCTTCATGACCACGATCCACAGCTACACGGGCGACCAGCCGACGCTCGACACGATGCACCGCGATCTCTACCGCGCGCGTGCTGCCGCGCTCAACATCATCCCGACGACCACCGGCGCGGCGCGCGCCGTGGGACTCGTCCTGCCGGAGCTTGCGGGCCGTCTCGACGGCACCGCGATCCGGGTGCCCACCCCCAATGTGAGCGCCGTCGATCTGACCTTCGAGGCCGCCCGCGACACGAGCGCCGAGGAGATCAACGCCGCCATGACCGAGGCCGCCGCCGGCCCGCTCCGGGGCATTCTCGACGTGACGGGGCGCGAACTCGTCTCATCCGACTTCAACCACAACCCGATGAGCGCGGTCTTTGCCACCGACCAGACCCGCGTCATGGACGGCCATCTGGTCCGGGTTCTGGCCTGGTATGACAACGAATGGGGCTTTTCCAACCGGATGCTCGACGTCGCCGCGGAGATGGGACGGCGCGCGGCCTGAGCGCGCTCAGGCGAATTTCGCCACCAGGGCCGCCCGCACCGGCGGGGTTACGAACTTCGTCACATCCCCGCCAAGCCGCGCGATTTCCTTGACCAGTTTCGACGCGATCGCCTGATGGCCCGCATCGGCCATGAGAAACACCGTCTCGATCGTGCTGTCGAGCGCGCGGTTCATGCCGACCATCTGAAACTCGTATTCGAAATCCGCCACGGCGCGCAGGCCCCGGACGATGATCTGCGCGCCCACGTCGCGGGCGCAGTCGATCAGCAGGTTCTCGAACGGATGGGCGATGATCTCGGTTCCGGTCTGGGCGCTGAGCTTGGCGCATTCGGCCTCGATCATCGCCACCCGTTCTTCCAGCGAGAAGAGCGGCCGCTTGTCGCGGTTGATCGCTACCCCTATCGCCAGCCGGTCCACAAGCATCGCGGCGCGCCGGATGATGTCGATATGACCAAGCGTGATAGGATCGAATGTACCGGGATAAAGGGCGATGCGCATTGGGCGGCTCCGTTCTGGGCTTCGCGCGGTACGCAACAGGATTGCGCGCCGCGATGCAAGCCCCTCAATAGCCCATGATCATGCCTTCCAGCGCGCTTTTCTCCATCGAAAGTTCCTCGAGCCGCGCCTTGACCACGTCGCCGATGGTGACGATGCCGATGAGTCGCCCGTCCTCGATCACCGGCATGTGGCGGAAGCGGCCATCGGTCATGCGAGCAAGCACCGCGTCCGAGGTATCCTGACGGGTGCAGCAGACCGGGTTTCGCGTCATCATCTCGCTCACCGTTTCCTTGAGACAGGCGGCGCCACGCACCGCAAGCGCCCGCACGATGTCACGCTCAGACAGGATTCCCTCGGGCCGCTCGCCATCGGACGAGACGACCACGCCGCCGATCCGGCGCTCGGCAAGGATGTTCGCCGCTTCCGCCACGGAGGTTTCGGGGGTGACTGTGATCACGCCGTTGTCGCCCTTGGACTTCAGTATCTGCTGAACGAGCATCCCATGGCCCTCCGAAATAAAATGACGATAACTTCAGCGTGATCGACAATAAATTTCCTGTCAAGCCTCGCTCTCCAGCCGCGCCACCTCGGCGCGCAGCCCCTCGACCAGGGCGGCGGCGAACCGGTTCTGCCGTTCCAGCCGCCGGTCGTCGGCATGGCGCACGAGATAGAAGCTGCGGGTGAGCGAAAGCTGATCCGGCAACACCTTGACCGCACGCAGCCAGGGCAGCGAGAAATCGTGCAGGACTCCGATCCCCGCCCCCTGCCGCACAAGGTTGAGCTGCACCGCGACCGAGTTCGATGCCAGATCGACGCGGGCAATCCCCGCCTCGCTCAGATAGTCGAGCTCCCGGTCGAAGATCATGTCCTGGATGTAGCCCACGATGCGGTGGCCGCGCAGGTCCTCCAGCCGGGTGATCGGCGGATGGGCGCGGATATAGGCGCGCGACGCGGCGAGGTGCAGCCGGTAATCGGTGATCTTCTGCACCGTGAGGCGGCCCGCGGTCGGCGGGCTGACGGCGATCACCATGTCCGCCTCTCGCCGGGTCAGGTTGAAGACGCGCGGCAGGGCGACGATCTGGATTTCCAGGTCGGGGTTTTCCCGGCCGATGGTCGCGCAGACCTGAGGCAGCAGGAAATTGGCGCAGCCGTCCGGCGCGCCGATGCGGATCTGCCCCGAGAGGCCCCCCGCCTGCCCGCCCAGCTCGGTCGCGGCCTCTTCCATCGCCTGTTCGGCGCGGATGGCATGGGCCATGAGCCGCGCCCCCGCCTCGTTCAGCGCATAGCCGGTGGGAGATTTGGCGAAGAGCGGCGCGCCCAGATCCTCCTCGAGCCGGGCGATGCGGCGGCCCACCGTGGCCGGGTCGATCCGGAGCACGCGCCCCGCGCCCGACAGGCTTTCCTCGCGCGCCACGGCAAGGAAGATGCGGATATCGTCCCAATGCGGCATCGGACCCGCCCCCTTTGCGAAATTGCAAATCCATAATGGAATCTTGCCTCTTTTCGCCCGAGTTTTGCAAGGCTAGGCTCGACGCAACACGCAATCCAGGAGGAGAAAGCCATGCAGGAGCTGACCCATTACATCAACGGTGCCCATGTGAAGGGGACATCGGGCCGTTTTTCGGACGTGTTCAACCCCGCCACCGGCGAGGTGCAGGCGCGCTGCCCGCTGGCAAGCGCGGAGGAACTGGCCGAGGCCGTGGCCGCCGCGCAGGCCGCACAGCCCGCCTGGGCCGCGACCAACCCGCAGCGCCGGGCGCGGGTGATGATGGAATTCGTGCGGCTTCTCAACCGCGACATGGACAAGCTCGCGGAGGCGCTGAGCCGCGAGCATGGCAAGACCCTTCCCGATGCCAGGGGCGATGTGCAGCGCGGCCTTGAAGTGGTGGAATACTGCATCGGCGCGCCACAGATGCTCAAGGGCGAGTTCACCGACAGCGCCGGCCCCGGCATCGACATGTATTCCATGCGCCAGCCGCTCGGCGTGACGGCGGGCATCACGCCGTTCAACTTCCCGGCCATGATCCCGATGTGGATGTTCGCCCCCGCGCTGGCCTGCGGCAACGCCTTCATCCTCAAGCCGTCGGAGCGTGATCCCTCCGTGCCGCTCATGCTGGCCGAACTGATGGAGGAGGCGGGGCTGCCCAAGGGCCTCTTGCAGGTGGTCAATGGCGACAAGGTGGCGGTCGATGCGATCCTCGATCACCCGGTGATCCAGTCCATCGGCTTCGTCGGCTCTACCCCCATCGCCGAATATATCTACGGGCGGGGATGCTCGAACGGCAAGCGCGTGCAATGCTTCGGCGGGGCCAAGAACCACATGATCGTGATGCCCGATGCCGACATGGACCAGGCCGCCGATGCGCTGGTGGGCGCGGGCTATGGCGCGGCGGGCGAACGCTGCATGGCGATCTCGGTGGCCGTGCCCGTGGGCGACGAGACCGCCGATCGCCTGATCGAGAAGCTGGTGCCGCGCATCGAAAAGCTGAAAGTGGGCCCCTATACGGCCGGCAATGACGTGGATTACGGCCCCGTCGTGACGGCCGAGGCCAAGGCGCGTATCCTCGGGCTGGTGGAAAGCGGCATCGCGCAGGGCGCGGACCTGGTCGTGGACGGGCGCGATTTCTCGCTCCAGGGCTATGAGAGCGGCTTCTTCGTCGGTCCCCACCTCTTCGACCGCGTGACGCCCGATATGGACATCTACCGGCAGGAGATCTTCGGGCCGGTCCTGTCGACCGTGCGCGCCGGCAGCTACGAGGAGGCGCTCAAGCTGGCCATGGACCACGAATACGGCAACGGCACCGCGATCTTCACCCGCGACGGCGATGCCGCGCGCGACTTCGCCCATCGCATCAATATCGGCATGGTGGGGATCAACGTGCCGATCCCGGTGCCGCTCGCCTATCACACCTTCGGGGGCTGGAAGAAATCCGGTTTCGGCGATCTCAACCAGCACGGGCCGGACGCCTTCAAGTTCTATACCCGCACCAAGACCGTGACGGCGCGCTGGCCCTCGGGCATCAAGGACGGCGGCGAGTTCAACTTCAAGGCGATGGACTGATCGCATGAATCAAGGGAGGCGGCCGCACGGGCCGCCTCTCTGGTGTGATCCTGCTCTGGTGTCAGGCCTTCTTGCGCCGACGCAGCGCCGCGATGCCGCCGAGCCCGGCCAGCATCAACCAGCCAGCGGCCGGAAGCGGAACAGCGGCCACGGTGATCTCTCTCACCCGGAAGCTGTCGTTTCGGCCGTCAGCGCCAATCGACACGCGATTACCATCGGTACCCAGAGCAAACGTGAACGGGTTATCGGTGTTGTCGTTTGCGACCTGCGTGAAGCCCGAACCCGTATCGACGAACAGGTCCCAGTCATCGTCCGAGTCGACGTCATCGAAAAGGATGGTGAACAGGCTCACCGTCTGATCGAACGTGAAGACCAGAAACTCATCCACCTGACCGTCAAGATCGGGGTCAGAGTCAAGAAGGCGGGTCACGCCCAGACCGGTCTCATCCCGGGTAACGTCTGTCGGGGTAATGCCTCCAATTACGAGGTCCGTGAAGCCGGTCACTTCCAGACCGATCCCATCCACGGTATAATCGAAGCTCGACGCCTGGGAAGCCGGCGAGCCGGTCAGGTCGAAAGTCGTCGCTGCCATCGCGGCCGGGGCCGCGAACATCAACGATGTTGCCAGCGCCGCAGCGCGGCTCATATCAGTCGTATTAATCATGATTACCCCCAAAAAAAGAAGCGGTCCACTCGCGCTCTTTGTTTATAGCATGAAACGACTGGTCAGGGTACCTGTTTCGGGCGCGGCCCGGAATGATGCCCCTCCCATCGCGTTGCCATCATCGGATCGCGCACAGGACACCCGCAAACCGGACCGGTGGATGCCCCCGAAGCACGCCGCATTCACGGACCCCTTGAACCGGACGCTCTGACGCATCGCGCTCCGTAATCAGCTTTCGCGATTCTGCGCGGCCGTCTCCATCGCGGGGAGTCGCTTGTGCGCGAAGCGCAGCGGCATCGCGAGAGCAAGGATTGCTCCCGGAAGGGGCGGCCCAAACGGCCGTCCCTTTCGCTTGCCTCGATTCGCGGGATCGTGCTGAACTCCGCCCATGACAGAGGAGTCCGCCCATGGCGATCACGTCCCCGGAGTTCACCATCGGCATCGAGGAGGAATACCTCCTCGTCGATCTCGACAGTCTTGCACTCGCCCCCGCGCCCGAGGCGCTGATGCGCGCCTGCGCGCAGGATCTCGAAAGCCAGGTCAGCCCCGAATTCCTGACATGCCAGATCGAGATCGGCACCAGGCCCTGCACCACCGTCGCCGAGGCGCGCGAGGACCTGCGCCGCCTGCGCCGCACCGTGGCGCGCCACGCCAGGGCGCACAACCTCGCCCCCATCGCCGCTTCGTGCCATCCGTTCTCGGACTGGCGTGCGCAGTCCCACACCGACAAGCAACGCTACAACGAGTTGCAGCACGACCTCGCCGGGGTGGTGCGGCGGATGCTGATCTGCGGGATGCATGTGCATGTGGGGATCGAGCCGCCCGACCGGCGCATCGACCTGATGAACCAGCTCACCTATTTCCTGCCGCATCTTCTGGCGCTCTCGTGCTCCTCGCCCTACTGGCAGGGGCAGGATACCGGGCTCGCGAGCTACCGGCTCACCGTCTTCGACAACCTGCCGCGCACCGGGCCGCCGCCGCGGATGGAGAGTTTTGGCAGTTTCGAACGCTCGGTTCAGGCTCTGGTCGATCTGGGCGTGATCGAGGATGCCTCGAAGATCTGGTGGGATCTGCGCCCCTCCTCGCGCTTTCCCACCATCGAATCGCGCATCTGCGACGTGCAGCCCCGTCTCGAGGACGCGCTGACACTGGCCGCGCTCACGCAAGGACTGGCGCGGATGCTCTGGCGGCTGGCATTGAAGAACCAGCGCTGGCGCATCTATGACGGCTTCCTCGTCGCCGAGAACCGCTGGCGGGCGCAGCGTTACGGCACCACCGAGGGGCTGATCGACTTCGGCCGCGGCGAGATCGTCGACATGGCGGTGCTCGTCGAGGAAATTCTCGAGCTGATCGCAGAGGACGCGGCGTTCTTCGATTCGGTGGCCGAGATCGGGGCCGCGCGCGACATGCTGTCGCGCGGCACCAGCGCCGAGCGCCAGCGCGCGGTATTCGCGGCGGCGCGCGAAACCGGCCAGACCGAGGCCGAGGCGCTGCAATCGGTGGTGCGCCACCTGATCGAGGAATACCACGCCGATTGCGACGGCTGAGCGCGCTCAGCGCACCGAGACGTTCGCCGCGCTCTCGGGCAGCTCCTCGTCAAAGCAGCGCTGGTAGAACTCCGCTACCGTCTGCCGTTCCAGCTCGTCGCACTTGTTGAGGAAGGTCAGGCGGAAGGCATAGCCCACATTGCGGAAGATCGTCGCGTTCTGCGCCCAGGCGATCACCGTGCGCGGGCTCATCACCGTCGAGAGCTCCCCGTTCATGAAAGCGGTGCGCGTGAGATCGGCGACCGTCACCATGCGGCTGATGGTCTTGCGCCCCTCGGCGGTGTTGTAGAGCGGGTTCTTGGCCAGCACGATGGCGGTCTCGGCATCGTGGCTGAGGTAGTTGAGCGTGGCGACGAGCGACCAGCGGTCCATCTGACCCTGGTTGATCTGCTGCGTACCGTGATAAAGCCCCGTGGTGTCGCCCAGCCCCACCGTGTTGGCGGTGGCGAAGAGGCGGAAGAACGGGTTGGGGGTGATCACCTCGTTCTGGTCCAGAAGCGTCAGCTTGCCATCGGCCTCCAGCACCCGCTGGATGACGAACATCACGTCGGCGCGGCCCGCATCGTATTCGTCGAAGACGATGGCGGTGGGGTTGCGCAGCGCCCAGGGCAGGATCCCCTCGTGGAATTCCGTGACCTGCTTGCCGTCGCGCAGCTTGATCGCGTCCTTGCCGATCAGGTCGATGCGGCTGATATGGCTGTCGAGGTTCACGCGCACGCAGGGCCAGTTGAGACGCGCGGCGACCTGTTCGATATGGGTGGACTTGCCGGTGCCGTGATAGCCCTGGATCATCACCCGGCGGTTGTGGGAAAACCCCGCGAGGATGGCCAGCGTCGTGTCGGGGTCGAACTTGTAGGTCGAATCGAGTTCGGGCACCCGGTCCGTGCGCTCGGCAAATCCCTTCACGATCATGTCGGTGTCGATGCCGAAAATCTCGCGGACCGCGATATCCTCGGTCGGTTTCGCGTTGCTGTCGATGAAGCCGTCCGCCATGTCGCCCTTGTCCTTCAGATCGCGTCGTCTTGCCCGTTCCGTCGTGCAACATATCGCGGGCAAGGGCAAGGGGAAGGGGGGCGGCTCATCCGGCCAGATCGGCGATCTCGCGCAGCGCCCCGGCATCCACGATCCGCACCTGACCGCGCGCAAGCGCCACGATCCCGCGCCGCGCCAGCGCGTCGAGTCGGCGCGAGACGACTTCGCGCGCCGTGCCTATCATCACCGCGATCTCGGCATGGGGGGCCTTGATCTCGCCGCCCGTCGCCCGCGCCAGCAGGCACTGCGCCAGCCGCGTCTCGATCCGCTGGAACGCCACCCGGTCGAGCAGGTGCATCATGGATTGCAGCCGCGCGGCAAAGGCGGCAAAGACGAAGCCGCGAAAGCCGGGATCGTCATCCATCAGCCGCAGGAAGGTGTCGCGCGGCACCAGGACGATTTCCGAGGGCAGCACCGCCACCGCCTCTCCCGAATAGTCCTCGCCCCCCAAGAGGCCGAGCGTGGACTGCACGCAGCTTTGCCCCGGCGTGACCTCGTAGAGCAGGATTTCGCGCCCCGAAAGACCGGTGAGATAGACCTCGACCCGGCCGCGAAGCACGATCACGAAGCCCTTGACCGTCTCGCCGGGGCGAAAGAGCACCGCGCCCGCAGGCACCTCCATCGGCGCAAGCCGGTCCAGCGCCGCCGCAGCCTGACCGTCGAGCGCCGGCAGGCCCGTGGCGCGGGCGCGCCAGCCCATCAGCCCCGCCCGCGTTTCTCGAATCGCGGCAGCATGGCCGAGAAATCGCGGCCCTTGCCGCCCTCCTCCTCGACGAATTGCGCGTAAAGCTCGCAGGCCGCGCGGCCCATCGGCGTGTCGGCATCGGCCGCCTCGGCGGCCATCTGTGACAGCCGCAGATCCTTGAGCATCAGTTCGGCCGCAAATCCCGGCTTGTAATCGTTGTCGGCGGGCGATTTGGGGCCGATGCCCGGTGCCGGGCAATAGGCGTTCATCGACCAGCTATACCCCGAGGAGGTCGAGACCACGTCGAACATCGCCTGCCGGTCAAGCCCCAGCTTGTCGGCAAGCGCGAAGGCCTCGCAGGTGGCGATCATGGTGACGCCCAGAATCATGTTGTTGCAGATCTTGGCCGCCTGCCCGTTGCCGGACTGGCCGCAATGAACCGCCTTTTGTCCCATGACATCAAAGAGTTCACGGGCGATGTTGAACCCCTCTTCGCCGCCGCCCACCATGAAGGTGAGCGTGCCCGCCGCCGCCCCGCCGACGCCGCCCGACACGGGCGCATCAAGCGCGTGCAGCCCCGCCGCCGCCGCCTCGGCCGCCACGTCGCGCGCCGATTGCACATCGACGGTGGAACAGTCGAGCAGCACCGCGCCCGCCTGCATCGCCGGGATCACCTCGGCGGCCACCTTGCGCAGGATCTCGCCATTGGGCAGCATGGTGATGACCACCTCGGCCCCCTTCGCCGCCTCTGCCGCGCTGGCGGCCATCTTCACCCCCTCGACGCTGACATCGGCCATGTCGAAGCCGGTGACCGCGTGGCCCGCCCGGGCAAGGTTCGCCGCCATCGGCGCGCCCATGTTGCCCAGCCCGATGAATCCGATCTTCATGTCTCCGCCTCCTCCTCCAGTTTCAGGGCCTCTGCGCCAAGCGGCATGAGCATCTGCGAGACCGCATGGCCCGGCAGGTTGTCAAGCTCATGTTTCCATTGCGGTTTGCGGTCCTTGTCGATGATTGCGGCGCGGATCCCCTCAAGGAAATCCCCCTGCTCCTGCGCCCGCCAGGTGAACCGGTATTCAAGGCCGAGGGCGCGCTCGATGGTCGCCGAGGGGCCGCGCAGCCGGTGGATCATCTCGACCGTGCAGGCCATCGACAGCGGCGAGTTGCGCCCCAGAACCTTCAGCGTGTCCCGCGCGAAATCGCTCTCCTCGCTGCGCAGGGAGCGCAGGATATCGGCCAGCGTCTCGCCGCCGAAATGCGCGTCGATCCTCTGACGGAGCACGCTCAGCCCACCCTGCGGGGCGGGTTCGCTCATCTGCGCGATCGCGTCGGTCGCACCGCTTTCGACAAGCTGCACGATCAGATCCGGCCAGTTGAGCATCGGAACGTAACTATCTGCAAAACCGGCCATGATTGCATCTTCCGGCCCCATGCGCGCGCCCGTCGTCCCGAGATATTCGCCAAGCCGGCCCGGCGCACGCGCCAGGAGCAGCGAGCCGCCCACATCAGGCACGAGCCCGATGCCGCATTCGGGCATGGCGATCTGCGTGCTCTCGCAGACCACGCGGTGCGATCCGTGGCAGGACACCCCCACGCCGCCGCCCATGACAAAGCCCTGCATCAGCGCCACGTAAGGTTTGGGGTAGCGCGCGATCTTGGCGTTGAGCCGGTATTCATCCGCCCAGAACCGCCGCCCGTAGGCGAAATCGCCCGCGCGGCCGGTATCGTAAAGCTGCTGGATGTCACCGCCCGCGCAGAACGCCCGGTCGCCCTCGGCGTCGATCAGGACCAGCGCCACCTCCGGGTCAGCGCGCCAGGCGTCGAGCGCCGCCTCGATCGCCGTGCACATCTCGTAGGTCAGCGCGTTCAATGCCCTGGGCCGGGTCAGGGTGATCCGCCCCGCGCGCCCCTCCTTGCGGATATGGATGTCGCTGGTCATCTCTCGCTCAGCATCTGCCGCGCCACGATCAGGCGCATGATCTCATTGGTGCCTTCGAGGATCTCGTGAACGCGCAGGTCGCGCACCAGCTTCTCGATCCCGTAATCGGCAAGATAGCCATATCCGCCGTGCAGTTGCAGGCACTGGTTGACGATGCGCGATCCCGCCTCGGTGACGAATTTCTTGGCCATGGCGCAGAACCTGGTGGCGTCGGGGGCCTCGGTATCGAGCTTCCACGCCGCCTGCCGCAGGAAGGTGCGCGCCGCCTGAAGTTCGATCTCCATGTCCGCCAGGCGGAATTGCAGGGCCTGGAACTCGCTGATCGGCCGTCCGAACGCCTTGCGCTCGGCCATGTAGGCCAGCGTCATGTCGAGCGCCTGCTGCGCCGCGCCGAGCGAGCAGGCGGCGATGTTGAGCCGCCCGCCATCCAGCCCGTTCATCGCATAAGTGAAACCTTTCCCCTCTTCTCCGACAAGATTCTCGGCCGGAATGTCGCAATTGTCAAACTGGACCTGGCGCGTCGGCTGCGCCTTCCAGCCCATCTTCTCCTCCAGTCCGCCAAAGCTCAGCCCCGGCCTGCCGTCCTCGACATAGACGGTCGAGATCCCCTTGGGCCCCTCGCCGCCGGTGCGCACCATGACCACATAGGCATCCGAATAGCCGCCCCCCGAGATGAAGGCCTTGGTGCCGTTGAGCGTGTAGCCATCGTTGGTGCGCTCCGCGCGGGTGCGCAGCGCCGCCGCGTCCGAGCCCGATCCCGGCTCGGTCAGGCAATAGGAGAGCACCGTCTCCATGGTCATGGCCTTCGGCAGAACGCGCGCCTTCATCTCGGGGCTGGCGAACTTGTCGATCATCTTGGCGCACATGTTGTGGATCGACAGAAAGGCCGCCACCGCCGGGCAGGCCATCGACAATGCCTCGAAGACCAGCGTCGCATCGAGCCGCGTCAGACCGGAGCCGCCTGCGTCTTCGCTCACGTAAAGCCCGCCGAAACCGAGCGCACCGACCTCGGGCCAGAGATCCTTGGGGATCGTGCCCTCGGCCTCCCAGGTGCGGGCATGCGGCGCGATCCGCTCCTGACCAAAGGCATGGGCCATGTCGAAAATGGCGCTCTGTTCCTCGCCGAGGGCAAAATCCATGGGGCCTCCTGTCCGGTGAATTGAACGCCTGTTTAATTTCCGATTCTTGCAGGAGTTTTGCAAGGGGCTTTATGACGGGTTCGATTCCGCGCAACCGCCGGGCGCACGAACATGGCCCGCTCCCGGACGAGCGAAGACGATCCGTCCTTCCCTGTCAAGGCAAGCGCGCCGGGCGCGTCAGTCGAGCCGCATCTCCGGCACGTTGTCCGGCACGTTGAGATGCGCCGTCGTCGCCTCGACGATCGCATCGACGCTCACACCCGGCGCGCGCTCGACCAGGGTCAGCCCGTCCTCGCCGGGGCGGATCACCGCGAGATCGGTCACGATCAGATCGACACGTCGCGCGGCGGTCAGCGGCAGGGTGCAGACCGGCACGATCTTTGAGGCCCCGCGCGCGCTGTGCTGCATCGCCACGACAACCCGCCGCGCCCCGGCCACGAGATCCATTGCCCCGCCCATGCCCGGCACCATCTTGCCCGGCACCTTCCAGTTGGCGAGATGGCCGTTCTCGTCCACCTCGAGCCCGCCCAGCACCGTCATGTCCAGATGCCCGCCCCGGATCAGCCCGAAGCTCATCGCGCTGTCGATGGAGGCTGCCCCGGGGACGGCAGTGACAAAGCCGCCGCCCGCATCGGTCAGGTCCTTGTCCTCCATCCCCTCGGGCGGACGCGCGCCCAGACCGATCACCCCGTTCTCGGCCTGAAAGAACACGCCCCGTTCGGCGGGCACATAATTCGCCACCATCGAGGGCAGGCCGACGCCGAGATTGACCAGCGTGCCGGGCACGATCTCCTGCGCGACCCGCCGCGCGATCCGTTCCTTGGGATCCATGCCGATCTTTTCCATCTCGATGTTCATTCCGGCATCCTCCCTCAGGCCGCCCGGCCAAGCAGATGATCGACCAGCACACCGGGGGTCTTGACCGCATCCGGGGGGATCACGCCCACCGGCACGATCGCCTCGGCCTCGGCGATCACCGTGTCGGCGGCAAGCGCCATGATCGGGTTGAAATTATGCGCGGTCAGCGTGTATTCGAGATTGCCGACATAATCCGCCCGATGCGCCGCGATGAGCGCGAAATCGCCCCGGATCGGCAGTTCGAGAAGGTAGCGCCGGCCCTCGATCTCGATCACCTGCTTGCCCTCCTCGACCTCGGTGCCGAGCCCTGTCGCCGTCAGGATCCCGCCAAGCCCCACGCCGCCCGCGCGTATCCGCTCCACCAGCGTGCCCTGCGGCACCAGATCGACCTCGATCTCGCCCGCCAGCATCCTGGCCTGCGTCTCGGGATTGAGCCCGATATGCGAGGTGATGACCCGCGCAACCGCGCCCGCGGTGATCAGCTTGCCGATGCCCAGGCCGGGCCGGGCCGTGTCATTGGCGACGATGGTCAGGCCGCGGATGCCGCGCGCCACAAGCGCGTCGATCATCCGGTGCGGAGAGCCGACGCCCATGAACCCGCCGATCAGCACCGTTGCGCCGTCGGGCATGCGCTCTGCCGCTTCTGAAGACCTCAATGCCTGTTTCATGCCTCGAGCCTTTCTCTGTGAGCCGCGAGTGCTGCGGTCGCCCGCGCGATCACGATTTCCTCATCCGTCGGGATGGCCAACACCGTGACCGGCGCGCCCTCGGGAGAGATCACCGGCCCGTTCGCCGCGTTGCGCGCAGGATCGACATGCACCCCGAGCCAGCCCATGCCCTCGGCCACGCGCGCCCGGATGGTGCGGGAATTCTCGCCGATACCGCCGCAGAACACCACGCCGTCAAGCCCGCGCAGCGCCGCGGCAAGCCCGCCCAGCTCGCGCTGGATGCGGAACACGAAATAGTCGATCGCCTCGCGCGCGGCCTCGGTGTCGGACGCTTCGAGCGTGCGCATGTCGTTCGACAGCCCCGACATGCCCAGAAGCCCCGACCGCCGGTAGAGAAGGTCTTCGATGGCGGCGGCATCCATGCCCTCCTGCGCCATCAGGTAGAGCACCACGCCCGGATCGAGCTGGCCGCAGCGCGTGCCCATGGGCAGCCCGTCGAGCGCCGAGAACCCCATGGTCGAGGCGACAGAGCGCCCATCGCGGAGCGCGCACATCGACGCGCCGTTGCCCAGATGCGCCACGATCACCCGGCCCTGCGCGAGCGCGGGCCAGTCCCGCGCCAGGGCACCGGAGATGAACTCGTAGCTCAGCCCGTGAAAGCCGTAGCGCCGCACGCCCTTCTCGTAGAAGGCGCGTGGCAGCGCGAAGGTGTCGTTGACGAAGGGATGGCTGCGATGGAAGGCCGTGTCGAAACAGGCGACCTGGACCGCCGCCGGAAAGGCCGAGATGGCGGCGCGAATCCCGGCCAGATTGTGCGGCTGATGCAGCGGCGCGAAGGGCTCGAGCGCAGCGAGCCGCGCCAGCGCATCGCCCTCGATCACGATGGGCCCGTGATGATCGGGGCCGCCATGCACCACACGATGCCCGACCGCCGCGATCCCGAGCCCGGGAAAAAGCGCCTCGAGCGCCCGCAGAACGGTGGCAAGCGCACCATCATGATCGGCGAAATCGGTGCGCATTCCCTCGGGCAGCGTCAGAGCCGTGCCGTCGTCGGCGCGCAGCACCAGGCTGCCCTCGCCGCCGATCCGGTCCACGAGCCCCGTGGCCATGACCCCGAGCGCCGCCGAAAACAGACCGATCTTGAGCGAGGAAGAACCCGCGTTCAGCGTCAGGATCGCCTGTCCGTCTTCGGCTCTCACGGCATCACTCCGCCGCTGCCGCGGTCGGAGCGGAAGCGCCCGCAAGCCGCGCATGTTGCAGCGCCGCCACCGCGCAGGAGGCGAGCCGCGCCATGGCGCTGTCGGAGCGCGAATTGAGGATCACCGGCACCCGCGCGCCGAGCACAAGCCCCGCCCCCTCGGCATGGCTGATATAGGCAAGCTGCTTGGCCAGCATGTTGCCCGCGTCGAGCCCCGGCACCACGAGGATATTGGCGCGCCCGGCCACCTCCGAGGTAAGCCCCTTGGTCCGCGCCGCGCCGATATCCACCGCGTTGTCCATCGCAAGCGGCCCATCGACGAGCCCGCCGGTGATCTGGCCGCGCTCGGCCATCTTGGACAGAAGGGCTGCATCCACAGACGAGGCGATCGCCGGGTTGACAGTCTCGACCGCCGAGAGCACGCCCACGCGCGGCACGTCGATGCCGATGGACAGCGCAAGGTCGATGGCATTCTGCACGATATCGACCTTGGTGGCGAGGTCGGGCGTGATGTTGATCGCCGCATCCGTGACAAGGATCGGATGATCCTGCCCCGGCACGTCCATCACGAAGACATGGGTGAAGCGCCTTCCGATGCGCAGCCCCGTCGCCTTGTCGAGCATCGGGCGCAACAGGTCGTCGGTGTGCAGATGGCCTTTCATCACCGCCCCGGCGCGGCCCTCGTTCACCAGTTCGCAGGCGCGTCGGGCCGCGGCACCATGGTCGGGCAGCGCGATGATCTCGAACCCGTCGAGATCGGCCCCGATGGCGGCAGCGGCGGCGGCGATCTTGGCCGGATCGCCGATCAGGATGGGGGTGATGATGCTTTCCTCGGCAGCCTTGATCGCACCGCCGAGCGATTTTTCCTCTTCGGGGGCCACCACGGCCGTGACCAGGGGCGGCAGCGGGCGCGCCCGGGCCACCAGCGCCTCGAAATGGCGGTGGCGCTGCACGACAAGGCCGGGCACCTCGATGCCCTCCCAGACATGTTTCTCCGTGGGGGCGATCACCCGCGCCTCGCCATCGACGATCAGCGCATCATCACCCTTGCGCCGCACCTCGGTGGCCAGCGTCACCTGCCCGTCCGGCGCGACCGCGCTGACCGTCACGGTGGTGATCAGCTCGTCGCCGGCATGGGCGCGCTCGTGAAAGTTCAGAATCTGCGCGCGATAGAGCGTGCCGGGCCCCGGCAGCTTCATCCCGAGTACCGCCGAGATCAGCGAGGCCACGAACATCCCCGGCGCGACGGCATCGGGCCGCCCGTCGTGATCGGCATCGTCCTGCGTCAGGTGCATCGGGTTGTGATTGCCCGAGGCCGTGGCGAAGACATAGAGATCGTCGGTCGTCACCAGCCGGTTCAGCGACTCGCTGTCGCCGACGCGGATCTGTGACAACGGACGGTTCTCGAATCTCATGACGCCTGCTCCTGCTTTTCGGACGCGCGTGCGCGCGCGGCCCGCTTCGTGTCGGCCTGCGCGGCGGGCGAGGGGGGCATCCTGGACGGACCCACCGCCGAGAGCGGGTCAACCGTGACCGCCTCGTTGCGCCGCGCCACGCCCAGGACATCGCAGAACCGATGCAGCAGGGCAAGGGTGCCGGGGGACATCTCCTCCGGGTCGCCGGGCACATAATAGGCCACGCGGATCGCAAGATCACGCTCTTCCGGTGTCATCAGCAGCGCGGGCAGCGTCTCGATGGCGCGCTCGGACTCGTAGGTGGCGATCAGCGTCTGTTCGGAAATGATCCGCGCGCGGGCCTCCGCCCCGAGGCTGGCAAAGGGCTCGTCCTCGTTGAGCACCCGGTTGGAGCGTTCCAGCCGGTCGCGGCGCACGCCCTTGCGGTTCTCGGCCAGCAGCACCAGCATCCGGATCACCGCCTCGGCAAAACCGCCCTCTTCCATGTGCTCGAGCGCCGCCTGGACCTGCGGCAGCGCGCGCAGTTCGGTCTGGTCCTTGAGGGTGCGGCGCAGCTCGTGCCGCCGCCCGAAGGCCCGCGCCCAGGGCGTGCCCCAGATCGAGAAAAACGCCAGTTCCACCATCATGTCGCGCTGATCGCGCCAGAGGTCGATCACCTGCGTCGCCGCCTCGATCCAGAGCGTCTCGGCCTTGACGAAGGGGTTGTCCGGCGCGGCGGCGTGCCGCTCGGCGCGGATCTTCTCGGCCATGCTCTCGACACTCTTCATCGCCGGGTTTCGCGATGCAAAGACCGCGCGGCTCGTGCGCTGGGGGTGGAGCGCCCGGCCCGCCTCGGCCATCGAGGGTGTGACGGCCGCCTTGACGAGCGGCCGCACCATCTGCTCGTAGAGCTGCGCCTGGATTTCGGAGCTGCGGGCGACGGCGGCGAAGGGGCGTTCATCCTCGAAGGGGTCGTCGATCGCGCGAATGTCGTCGAAGCCGCGCTCGACGAAGCTCACGGTGAAGCGGCGTTCCTGCCCTTCGCCCTGCACATCCTCGATGACCATCTCGTAAAGCCCCGGTGCCAGCGACTCGATGGTGGCCAGCGTCGAGGTCATCTCGGAATGCTCGCGCTTGGCGACCGACCCCGAGACGAAGATGCCCAGATGCCCGACCTGCTCGTGAACCATGTAGACGATCCGCTGGCCCCGGATGCGGATCTCGGCCACGTCGGCATAGGTCTCCGTGATCCAGTTCAGCGCCTGCTGCGGCGGCGTGATGTTGTCGCCGTGGCTGGCGAAGACGATGATCGGCGAGCGGATCGCCTTGAGATCGACGGGCCGCCCTGGCTCGAGCCGCGCCTCGTTCTTGACCAGCCTGTTGCCGACGAAGAGCTGTTCGACGATCCAGCGGATCTCGGGCTCGTTCAGCAGGAAGAAGCCACCCCACCAGGTCTCGAACTCCAGGAACCGGTCGAGGCCCTTGTCGATGTCGCGGTAGAGATCGACATATTTGCGGAACATCGTCCGCGCCGGGTTGAGCAGCTCGAAATTCTGCACCAGATGCGCCCCGTCGAAGAGTCCGCCACCGATATCCGAAAGGAACATCGGCACCCAGGCCCCGCCGAACACGCCGCCATTGTAGCGCATCGGATTCTCGCCGATCCGCCCGGACCAGGGCGCGACCGGTGCCCCGTTGACGACGATGGGACCGGTGATGTCGGGATTGGTCGCCGCCAGCAGCAGCGTGGCCCAGCCGCCCTGGCAGTTGCCGGTCACGATGGGCTTTGGCGCGTCGGGGTGACGGCGCATCACCTCGCGGACGAATTCGGCCTCGGCGCGGGTGACGTGGCTCAGGTACTGGCCGGGTTCCGGCAGACGCCGGAAGGCCACGAAATAGACCGGATGGCCCGCCTTGAGCGCCACGCCGACCTGGCTGTCGGACTTGAACCCGCCGATCCCGGGGCCGTGCCCGGCACGCGGGTCGATGATGATGAAGGGCCGCCTGGTCTCGTCCACGCGGACGCCCTCGGGCGGCAGGATGCGCAGGAGCTGGTAATTGCACGGAAAGGGCAATTCGCGCCCGTCCACCACGACCTCGTAATCGTAGGCCAGAACCGGCGGGCACTCGGCCGCCTCATGCGCGAGGAAGATGTCGCCGCGCCGGCGCAGCGCATCGAGCGTCAGCACGCCGCGCTCGGCGGCATCGCGCAGATATTCGGACCAGGCCGCCGCGAGCGCCTTGTGCCCGCCCTCCTCGGTGGCGGCTGCGGTCTGGGCGCGGACCGCCTCGGCAAGCGCCGCCGCGCGCGCCCCGTGATCGGCCAGCATCCGCTCGCCGTTGCGCGACAGCGACGCACCCAGCATCTGCGCCACCATGCCGCCCTCGGACACCTCGCCGGAGGCCGTGGCCATTGCCTCTTTCATGCGCGCGGCAAGATCGGATTGCATGTCGAATGCCTCCGCCGCACGGGACGCATCGAGGAAATCGTACAGGTTTGCCATTGTGCCCCCAGGGGTTACGCGGTGATCGAGAAGCCGCCGTCGATATCGTGCACGCCACCGGTCAGATGACCGGCCTCCCGCGAGGCGAGAAAGGCCGCCATGGCACCCACATCGTCGATGGTGGCCAGGTGGTGCGTGGGCGCGCGCGACGCGGCCGCGGCAAGCAATTCGTCGAACTGGTCGATGCCCGAGGCCGCCCGCGTCTGCATCGGGCCGGGCGAGAGCGCGTGGACCGAAATGCCCTTCTCGCCCAGTTCCGCCGCCGCGTAGCGCACGGCGCTTTCAAGCGCGGCCTTGACCGGCCCCATCATGTTGTAATGGCGCACAACGCGCGACGAGCCGAAGAAGGACATGGCCATGCAGGTGCCGCCCTCGGGCATCAGCGGCTCGGCCAGCCGGATCATTCTCAGGAAGGAATGCACCGAAATGTCCATGGCCATCCCGAAGCCCTCGGCGGAGCAGTCGATCACCCGCCCGTGCAGATCCGCGCGCGGCGCGAAGGCGATGGAATGCAGCAGCGTGTCGAGCCGCCCCCAGCGCTCGGCGACCGCCTCGAAGACCGCTTCGGTCTGGCCGGGCTGCGTCACGTCGAGCGGCAACACGATCTCGGCGCCCAGCGCCTCGGCGAGCGGGCGCACATGCGGCTCGGCCTTCTCGTTGAGATAGGTGATGGCGAGATCGGCACCCTGTGCCCGCATCGCCCTGGCGCAACCGTAGGCGATAGACTGGTCGTTGGCGATCCCCACGACAAGAGCCTTCATGCCATCAAGAGAAAACATCCCAAAACCCCAAACCCGATTCCCGTGGAGGGTATTGCCACAATGTAACGTTGCCGCAACGCAGCAACACCGGACCGCCGCCGGCTCCACCGTCACGCCCTTGTCACGTTCAGGCGCTGAGTATCGCGGATGCAGATCAGGCGAGAGGGTGACACAGCCGTGACGGACGACAAGCCGCAGGACAACGTTCCGCCACCTCCGGGCGGCGCGCCTGCGCCGGAAAAAGACTTGCCGGGCGAAGACACGAGGTCACATCTGGCGGAGTTGTCCGCGAAACTCATCGCAATGAATGCCGCGGCCGCCGGTCAGGCCGCGCGCGCCACCTCCGCCCACTGGGCCCGCACCGCCCGCGCGCTCGCCGGTCTCTGGGGGGGCGCGGCAAACGCGGCCCTTGACATGGCCCGCGCCGATCCGCTGCTGCTTGCTGCCGCCTGGCGCGACTATGCCACCGATGCCCGGCAGCGCGCGGCCCTGACCGCAGACACCCTGCGCGCGGCCGCGACGGCGGCGGACGCGCATGAGAGCGCGGGGCTCAAGCCGGTGCTTGCCTTCGATTATGACATCGTGCTCGACGGAGCGACGCTGCCACGGCCGGTCAACTATGCGCTGGTGCGCATCCGCCCACCCGAAGGCGTTCCGCCAACCCGTGCCGATCTGCGCCCCTGGGTGATCATCGACCCGCGCTCGGGCCAGGGCAGCGGCATCGGCGGCTTCAAGGCCGAAAGCGAGGTCGGCAACGCCCTGGCCGAGGGCCACCCGGTCTATTTCGTGATCTTCTCGCAATATCCCGAGCCGGGCCAGACGCTGGCCGATGTCGCCGCCGCCGAGGCCGAGTTCCTGCGCCGCATTCGGGATCTTCATCCGCTGACCGACAAGCCCTTCGTGACCGGCAACTGCCAGGGCGGATGGGCCACGATGATCCTTGCCGCAACCCGGCCAGAGCTGACCGGACCGATCGTCATCGCCGGCGTGCCGCTGTCGCCCTGGGCGGGGCGGGCGGGGCAGAACCCGCTGCGCTATCTCGGCGGCTGGACCGGCGGCGCGCTGCCCGCGCAGATGGCCGCCGATCTCGGCGGCGGCCTCTTCGACGGCGCGGCGCTTGTGTCCAATTTCGAAACCATGAACCCCGGGCGCGACCTGTGGCGCAAACATGCCGATCTCTTCGGCGAGATCGATACGCGGGCGGAGGACTATCTCGATTTCGACCGCTGGTGGTCGGGCTTCTATTTCATGAATGCCGCCGAGATCCGCTGGATCGTCGAGAACATCTTCACCGGAAACCGTCTGGCGCGCGGTCTTGCCGTGCTCGACGACGGGCTCCCGGTCGATCTGCGGGAAATCTCGGCCCCCATCGTCGTCTTTGCCAGCCATGGCGATGCGGTCTCGACGGTGCAGCAGGCGCTGCGCTGGATCCCCGATGTCTGGGGCAGCGCCGCGCGTATCCGCGAAGCCGGGCGCACCATCATCTACACCACCCACGAGAGCGCCACGCATCTGAGCATCTTCGTCTCCGCCGAGGTGGCCGGAGATCATCACCGCCGCATCGGATCGGTGCTGCGCACCATCGAGGCCCTGCCGCCCGGTCTTTACGAGATGACCGTCGCCGAGGGCGGCCCCGATGCCGCGCCGGTCGTGAGCTTCGCCGCGCGCGAGACCTCGGCCATCCTCGCCCTGTGCGACCCGCCCGAGATGGACGCCGCCTTCGCCCGGGCAAGCGACCTGGGCGACTGGCTCACGCGCGGCTATGACCTGACGCTCGGCCCCTGGATGCGCGCGCTGAGTTCGCCCGCCAGCGCCGATCTCTCGCGCCGTCTGCATCCGCTGCGGCTACAGAACCGCCTCGCCTCCGATGCCAACCCGGTCATGAGCGCCGTGGCCGAAGCGGCGGTCCGCGCGCGCAGCGAGCGCCGCCCGGTGGGGCCCGAGAACCCCTTCTTCGCGTTCGAACGCCGACTGACCGAGATCGTCGAGCGCCAGCTTGACCTGACCCAGGCCGCCCGCGAGGCGCTGACCGAGCTGGGCTTTCTCGGTGCCTATGCCAGCCCCGCCTGGGCCCCGCCCGAGGCCCCGCCGGTGCCCGCACATCGCGCTTCTGCCGAAGCGGCGGCCGATACCGCCGCGGACATGGCCGTGCTTGCGCGGCTCGACAAGGGCGGGTTCGCGGAGGGGGTGGTGCGCATGTGCGTGCTCCTGTCGCGCGCGGGCGGCGCGGTCCGGCAGGACCGGATCGAACGCTTCTCGGACATGTTGCAGCGCCACGCGCCGTTCAGCTTCATGACACCGGAGGCACGTCGCCACCTGATCGAGGAACAGTCCCGCATCGTCGATCGCGCGGGCCCCGAGGCCGAGGCCACCCTGCCCGAAATCCTGCGCGACGAGGTGGACCGCTATCGCGCCGTCAACACCGTCATGGACGTGCTCGAGATCACCCCGGACAGCGCGCCGGAGCTGCGCGCCGCTTTCCGCGCCTTCCAGTCGGCGCTGCGCACGCGGGCGCGCAACTGGCGCGACGCCCCGTCGGCGCCCGAGCGCTCCGGCTGAGCCGGGCCGCACCAGCCGCTACCAGAAGGACGGATCGGCCAGTGCGGCAACGCAGCGCACGGGTCCGGCAAGCCGGGCAAGAGGGGCCTGCGTCAGCGGGCAGGCCAGCCATCCCTCGGGCTGCCCGAGCGGGAAGGGCGCGGGCAGGATCTCCTCGCTGACCGGCCGAAAGCCCACGCGCCCGTAGAAATCCGGATCGCCATAGGTCACGGCGATGTCCACGCCCTCCTCGCGCAGCGCCGCCAGCCCGTGGACGATCAGCCTCCGGCCGATGCCCTGCCCCTGGCGGGCCGTTGCCACCGCCACCGGCGAGAGAAGAAACACGCTCCGGCCATCGCCCCCGTGGCCCAGCCGCGAAAAACAGATCGCCGCAATGATCGCGCCGCTTTCCTGCGCAAGGAACACCCGCAGGTCCGGCGCGGGGGTCTGCGTGATCATGCGCCGCGCCAGATGTCCGACGGCCGCGCCCTCCTCAGGCCCCTCGGCGGCAGAGAAACTCTCGGTGAAGAGGGCCACGATCTCGGGCAAACGCCCCGCGGTATCGTCCGTGATATCCATGCCTGTCTCTCCGCGCGCCGGGCACGGATGCCCAGCCCGGCCGCTCAGCGCGCGGGCGGCGGCGGGGCCGCGCAATGCCCGCCCGTTGCCGCCAGCCCCGAGCCGAACGCGATCATCGGCGGCGCGGCGTAGGGGTTGAGCGGCTGCGACTGCGCGTGATCGAGCACGAGCAGCCCCGCCACGCCGAGCGCCACCAGAAGCGTCACGTGCACCCGCCTCATTTCCGGGCCTCCAGCCCAAGCAGGGGCCGAAGCCGGATCCCCACCCAGGACCCGGCAAAGGCCGCCGCGAACCAGACCCAGCCATGCGCCGAGCCGGTGGCGATGCCGCTGAAGAAGGCACCGATATTGCATCCGAAGGCCAGCCGCGAGCTGTAGCCCAGCACCAGCCCCGCGACGATCACCGCCACCCAGGCCCGCGCGGGCAGCAGGCCCACCGGCGAGGCCAGCCCGGCGCGCCACCACGCCACCAGCGCCGCCCCCCCGATAAGCCCCAGATCGGTGAGCGAGGTGATGTCGAGCAGAAGGCTCGCCTGAACCTGCGCCGCGTTCGCCGGGGCGGACCAGAAGACCGAGCCCGAGAGATCGCCGCCCATGGCCACCACGCCCTTGGCGACCCAGAGGCCAAGACCGTAGACCACGCCCCAGGGCTGGCCCGCCACCACAAGATGCAGGATGGCGAGTGCGGCCAGCGCCAGCAAGGCCGCCCAGTAGCGCGCAGGCAGCCGGTGGCTGCCCTTGCGCCCCAGCGCCAGCGCCAGCGCCGTGATCCCCGCCAGCCCGGCAAGCGTGACGGCAAGGCCGCTCCCGCCTTCCAGCGCCATGACCGGCAGGCTGCCAAGCGCGGTCCACCAGCTCAGATGACAGGCCCCCGCGAAACTGCCGATGGCGAAGAAGGGCAGCGCCACCGCGCCCACGGCATTGCCGCTCCCGGCATTGACGAGCGTGCCCGAGCCGCAGCCGAGCACGACCTGCATCGCCGCCCCGAACACGAAGGCCCCGCCGATCATCGCCAGCCCGATGGGGGCGTGCGCGCCCTTCAACTCGGCCCCGTTGGCGGCCAGCAGGGGCAGCGCCGCGCAGGCGACGATGGCGATGGCCAGAAGCTGCGCCAGCAGCCCCGAGGCATCGCGCTCGAGGATCATCCGACGCCAGGGGCCCGTGAACCCGAAGCGAAACCCTTCGAGCGTCAGGCCGAAACCCAGCCCGATCAGCAGCACCGCGCCCGAGCGCGGCCCCGCCAGCAGCGCCACGGCCGCCACCCCGGCCGCCACAAGGGCCAGCATCAGGCCGCGCGGCAAAAGACCCGGCGCGCGGGCCGCTTCGGGCGTGGCGGTCGCGGTCGTCATCGCGGGCCTCAGTACTTGCCGGTGATCTTGTTGAGCAGGTTCTGGAACAGTCCCGGCACATTGGCCATCTCCAGCCCCGCATTGGACCAGCCAACGACCGATTCCGGGTAGAGCCGAACCCCCTCGATCCCGGCAAGCTCGCTCAGCGCGAACCAGTTGGTCGCGGCCCAGTGGCCGGTATTGCAGAAACTCACCAGCCGGTCTTCCGGGCCAAAGCCGTTCTCCTCGGCCAGCTGCCGCACCAGATCGGGCTTGATCAGCGCGGGCTCGTCCTGCCCGAACCAGCGGTCATGGGTGAAATACCGCGATTGCGGGATGGTGCCGGGGCGCGCTGCGGCGGCGTGCTTGGCCTCTCCGCGCCAGAACGCCTCGGGCCGCGCGTCGACAAGCTGCGCGTTCTCGCGCCCGTCCACGATCGCCTGCACATCCTCGCGCGTGGCAAGCCATTCCTCCGAGAAGGACACGGTGATATCCGAGGGCGCGACTTGCGGTGCCGCCCCCTTCTCGATCGGTGCGCCGGCCGCCGCCCAGGCGTTCATGCCGCCGTTGAGAATGGCAAGCGGCGCGATCCCGCTCGATTTCAGCGTCCAGTAGACCCGCGCCGCCGCCCCGAAATCGGTCTGGTTGGTGCCCTGGTGAACCACCACCACGGGCGTGTCGTGGCGGAGGCCGAGCCCGCGCAGCACCTCGGTCAGATGCGCCTCGGTGACAAGCTGGCCGGGGTTCTCTGCCGGGCCGCGAAAAACGCCGTAGGGCGCGTTGAGCGCGCCGGGAACATGGCCCTTTTCATAGGCTCCCGGGGCACGGATATCGAGCACGACGGGCGCCTCCGCCGCAAGCGCGGCGCGCAGCCCCTCCACATCGACAAGCGGCCCGAGCGCCTGCGCGGCCATCGGGAAGACGGCAAGCGCGAGGGTGAGCAGGGATCTACGGAACCGGGCGAACATGGCGGACCTCCTTTTGCGCGAAAGCACGCGATCCCCCCAGAGATACGCGCCGCGCCCGGCAGCAACAAGCCTTGTCACACCCTTTCACGCGCGTTTGACACCCGGTGCCGCGTCACTTCAGGCTGGACAAGCACCACGCTTGTCCCAACCATGGCGGGAACCGGAACAACGCGAAAGGCCCGCGCATGGCCAAGCCGCCCTTTACGCTCGTTCAACTCTCGGTGCTCGAGGCCATCGCGCGCTGCGGCGGGATCGGGGCGGCGGCGCGCGATCTGGGACTGTCGCAACCCTCGGTCTCCAACCACCTGTCGCAGATCGAGGAGAAGCTGCGCACGCGCCTCTTCGACCGCTCCGGCCACCGGCTCGAGGCCAATGCCCTCTTGATGCCGCTCCTGCCCCGGCTGCGCGCGCTGCTGCAGATATCCGAGGAGGTGGCGGGCGCGCTCGGCGGGCTGGCGACGCTGGAATCCGGGCGGCTCTCGATCGGCTATTCCACCCATCAGTTCATCATGGACATCCTCGCCACCTTCCGCCATCGCCATCCGGGCGTGCGGATCGAGGCGCGCTGCCACGGCTCCTACGACCTGCTGGAGGGGCTGCGGCGCGGGGCCTATGAGGCCTGTTTCGTCACCCTGACCGAGCCCGAGCCCGATCTTGTCAGCCTGGAGTTGAGGCGCGAGGACGTGGTGCTCATGGTCGGCCGCGAAAGCCCGCTGGCGACGCGCGCGCGCATTTCCTGGGCCGAGGTCGGCGATCTCGACCTCATTCGCCGCGAAGGCGCCTCGGGGACGCGGCGGCTGTTCGATGCCGTGGCCGCGCGCCAGGGCATCAGCCCGCGCACGGCGATCGACCTCGGTTCATGGGAGTCGATGCGCCTTGCGGCGGCCGAAGGGGTGGGCGTGGGCGTGGCCATGGCGGGAGAGATCGAGCCCGACGATCCGCGCATCGTGGCCCTTGCACTCGAGGAGCCGGTGCCGCGGCTCGGCCATCACCTTGTCACCCTGCCCGAACAGCGCGACATGGGCGCGGTCGCCGCGCTGTTCGAGATCGCGGCGCAGCGGCGCATGATGACGTGAGGTCAGGCAATAGGGAACCCATCCGTAATATTTGCAACCCAAATAAATACGTGAGTTTCATTTAATCGTCACAGAATCGTGCAATGCCATCAATGGGGAAAAATGCGGTAACATCCCACCACAAACACCTGGAGGACACCCGATGCGTTCCAAGATGATCTCGCTGCTCACGGGCACCACGGCGCTCGCGCTGAGCGGCACCATGGCGCTGGCCGCCTGCCCGCCCGCCACCGTGGCCGACATGAAGGGGCTTTCGCCGACCTTCCCGCAGCAATTCGAACTGGCCGAGTTCGAAAGCGCGGCAAGCTGCGATCTGGGCTTTGCCGAGAACCCCGCCATCGCCGATCTCAACGCGCGCATCACGGGCAACCCGGACCTGCCGCCGCTGGCCGAGCGCCTGCCCGAGGAGCCGCTGGTCGTCGCGCCCTACACGGCCATCGGCCAGTATGGCGGCACGCTCACCGGGGCCTCGCGCGGCACCGAATCGGGCACCTCCGATATCCTGTCGGTGCGCCATGTGAACCTCGTGCGCTATGCCGACGATCTCAAGACCATCGTGCCCAATGTCGCCAAGGGCTGGGCATGGAACGACGATTACACGCAGCTGACCTTCACCCTGCGCAAGGGGCACAAATGGTCCGACGGCGCGCCCTTCACCGCGCATGACGTGGCCTTCTGGTACAACGACATCCTCACCAACCCGGCGATCACCGAGAAGGTGCCGGGCCGCTGGCTCTTCAACGATGAACCCGCCAAGGTCGAGGCGGTGGACGATCTGACCGTCCGCTTCACCTTCCCCGCGCCGCAGCCCAACCTCATCAACCGCTGGGCGATGGATTACGGCCAGACCTTCCTGCCGCGGCATTTCCTCGGCCGCTTCATGGACAAGTATAACGACGATGCCGCCGCGCTGCGCGCCGAGCACGGCTTTGCCAGCGAGAAGGAAGCCGTGGACTTCTACTACGGTGCGTCGGACTGGAAGGACGTGCCCTCGCCTCTGCTGAAGGATCCGGCCAAGGCCGCCGCCATCGGCACCGCCGTCATGCCGACCCTCGAAAGCCACATCCTCGTGGCCGAGGATTCCAACGGCCGCCGGCTTGTCGCCAACCCCTATTTCCACATGGTGGACACGGCCGGCAACCAGCTGCCCTATATCAACGAGATCCGCGAGGATTACATCCCCGAGCGCGACGTGGTGAACCTCAAGGTGATGAACGGCGAGATCACCTGGAAACAGCAGGCGATGGAACTCAACGACTTCCCGCTGCTCAAGGAGAACGAGGCCAAGGGCAACTACACCGTGACCCTTGCGCCGACCCTGGGCGAGACGGTCTACTACTCCTTCGCGCGCAACCACAAGGATCCGGTCCTGCGCGAGATCTTCAACGATCCGCGCTTCAGCCAGGCCATGTCGATGGGCCTCGACCGCGGGGAAATCCGCGAGATCGTCTATCTCGGCCAGGGCACGCCCGCCCAGGCCATCCCGGTCGAGGCGCGCACCGTCGATTTCGTGCCGGAATACGCGCTCACCCAGTTCACCCAGCATGACGTTGATGCGGCCAATGCGCTGCTCGACGAGATGGGGCTGACCAAGGGGCCCGGCGGCAAGCGGATGCGCCCCGACGGCAAGCCGCTGGCCATCCGCATCCTCTTTGCCAGCCAGGGCAGCCCGGTGCAGCTGCACGAACTGGCCCGTGGCATGTGGGAGGATCTGGGCATCACCGTCGATCTGCGCGAAGTGACCTCGGACGAATACCGCGCCACGGCGAATGCCAATGACGTGGACGTGTTCATCTGGAAGAATGACGGCATCTCCGGCCCGTTCATCGCGCAGGACGCCACCATGCTGGTGCCGCCCTTCGGCGATTTCTTCAACCCCGGCGGCGGCTTCGAATGGGCCAAGTGGCACCAGACCGACGGTGCCGAGGGCATCGAGCCGCCCGCCGACATCAAGAAGCTGTGGGATCTCGCCGACCAGTTCCTCTCGGTGCCGCTCGGCTCGGAGGACTCGAGCCGGATCGGCGAGGAGATCGTGCGCATCCATGCCGACAACATGCTCAAGATCGGCGTCGTGGCGGAGATCCCCTCGCCCTACGTCTATCACAACAGCCTGCAGAACGTGCAGCCGCTCACGGCCAAGACCTATGACTATTACTGGACCTATCCCTACCGTCCGCAACAGTGGTTCCTTGAGAACTGAGGTCTGAAACCCGCCCGCTCCGGCCGCGCGCCGGGGCGGGCACGGCCTTGGGGGAAGGCAGATGGCCCGTTTCCTGATCGAACGGCTCTTCGGCATGATCGTGACGCTGTTTCTCGTCTCGATCATGGTGTTCTTCATCATGGAACTGCCGCCCGGCGACTATGCCGAGCGCTATGCCTTCCGCAAGTATTCCGGCACCGGCATCACCATGACCGAGGCCGACGTGCAGGCGATCCGGGCCGAGCTCGGCCTCGACGCGCCCGCCATCACCCGCTATCTCGACTGGATGGGCGGCATCGTGCTGAACGGCGATTTCGGCCCCGCCTATGCCTTCGACACCTCGGTGAACAACATCATCGGCGACAAGGTTTGGCTCACGCTCGGGCTGCTCTTTGCCACGCTGATCGTGACCTATGTCATCTCGATCCCGGTGGGCATCTATGCCGCCGTGCGCCGCGGCGGGCTGGCCGATTACGGGCTGACGATCTTTTCCTATCTCGGGCTTGCGCTGCCGAACTTCCTGCTGGCGCTGGTGATGCTCTATTTCGCCAATCTCTGGTTCGGCGCCTCGATCGGCGGACTGTTCAGCCCGCAATATGCCGAGGCCCCCTGGTCGGCGGCCAAGTTCTGGGATCTGGTCAAGCATCTCTGGCTGCCCGCCGCCGTGCTGGCCTGGTCGGCCATGGCCTATCAGATCCAGACCGTGCGCGCGACCATGTCGGACGAGCTGGGCAAGCTCTCGGTCATGGCGGCACGCGCCCGCGGCGTTCCCGAGGCGCGTCTGCTGCTGAAATACCCCGCGCGGCTCGCCATCAACCCGGTGGTCTCGACCATCGGCTTCGACGTCAACCGGATCTTCTCGGAACTGCCCATCGTGGCGGTGGTGCTGGGGCTGACGGAACTGGGCGATCTGCTGCTGAAATCCTACCTCGATCTGGACATGAACGTGGCCGGGGCGATCCTGCTGCTGCTCACCGTGGTGATCGTGGTGATGAATTTCGTCTCGGACCTGCTTCTGGCATGGCTCGATCCGCGTATCCGGCTGGGAGGATGACGCCATGACCGACATGACCGATACGCCCCATACCCGCCCCGAGACCGCCGCCGAGCGGCGCGAGCGCCGCAAGCGCGAACGCTACTATTCCGCCAGCCAGTGGACGCTCATCTGGTGGCGCTTCCGCCGCCACCGCGCGGCCATGGCGGCGGCCTTCGTTCTGGGGCTGATGATCGTTCTGGGCCTCTTCGCCGAGGTCTTCGCGCCCTACGGCACCACCGAGCGCAATCGCGATTACCTCTCCGGCCCGCCGCAGGTGCCGATGTTCTGCGATCACAACGGCTGTTCGCTGCGCCCCTTCGTCCACGGCACCCGGACCGAGCGCGATCCGGTCACGCTGCGCGCCGTCGCCATGCCCGATCCCGAAACGCGGCGCTACGTCGCCTTCTTCGTCGAGGGCCAGCCCACGCATCTGCTGGGCGTCATCCCGATCCAGACACGGCTCTTCGGGCTCGAGGACGGCTCGCGCCTGCATCTGTGGGGCACCGACCAGATGGGGCGCGACGTGTTCTCGCGCACGCTATACGCCACGCGCACCTCGCTCTCGATCGGGGTGGCGGGGGTGCTCATCTCCTTCGTGCTCGCGCTCGCCATCGGCGGGGCGGCGGGCTATTTCGGCGGCTGGATCGACAACGTGATCCAGCGCGTGACCGAGGTGGTGCGCGTGATCCCGGTTATCCCGCTCTACATGGGCCTTGCCGCGGCGATGCCCAAGGACTGGTCCTCGACCCAGGTCTATTTCGCCATGACGATCATCCTCGGCCTCTTCGGCTGGCCGACGCTGGCGCGGCGGATCCGAAGCCAGCTCCTGTCGATCCGGGGCGAGGATTACGTGCTCGCCGCGGAACTGGCCGGCGCGCGCCCTGCCCGCGTGATCGCCACGCACATGCTGCCCTCCTTCACCAGCTTCATCATCGTCGATCTGGTGATCTCCTTCCCCTACATGATCCTGTCGGAAACCGCGCTCAGCTTCGTCGGCCTCGGGCTGCGCCCGCCCTCGGTCTCCTGGGGGGTGATGCTGCAACAGGCGCAATCGGTGCAGGCCATCGAACAGGCGCCCTGGCTCTTCATCCCGGCGGCTTTCGTGGTGCTGGCGGTGCTGGCCTTCACCGTGCTCGGCGACGGGCTGCGCGACGCGGCAGACCCCTATTCGGAGGCGCGCTGATGCTCACGGTCGAGAACCTCACGATCAGCTTCCGCACCGACGAGGGGCGCATCACCCCGGTGCAGGATGTGGGATTCTCGGTGGCCGAGGGGCGCACGCTCGGCATCGTGGGCGAGAGCGGCTCGGGCAAATCCGTCTCGACCAAGGCATTGATGCGGCTTCTGCCCGGCAATGCCGAGATCGGCCGCGAGGCGCGGATGCGCTACACCTCCAAAAGCGGCGAGGACATCGCCATCGAGGCGCTGAAGCCCGGATCGCGCGCCCTGCGCCGCCTGCGCGGCGGCGAGATCGGCATGATCTTCCAGGAACCGATGGCCAGCTTCTCACCCGTTTACACCATCGGCAACCAGATCATGGAGACGGTCCGCCTGCATCGCGGCCTCAACGGTACCGCCGCGCGTGATCTGGCAGTGGAGATGCTGACCAAGGTCGGCATCTCGAACCCCGGCGCGCGGGTTGACCAATACCCGCACGAACTCTCGGGCGGGATGCGGCAGCGCGCGATGATCGCGCTGGCGCTCTCGGCCGGGCCGCGCCTTCTGATCGCGGACGAGCCCACCACCGCGCTCGACGTGACGATCCAGGCGCAGGTGCTCGACCTCATGCGCGACCTGCAACGCGATCTGGGCATGGGGATGATCTTCATCACCCATGATCTCGGCGTGATCGCCCATGTCGCCGATGACGTGGCGGTGATGTATCTGGGCACCATCGTCGAGACGGGCACGGCGCGCGAGGTGCTGAAATCGCCTGCCCATCCCTATACGCGCGGACTGATCAAGGCGATCCCGCGGCTCGACCGGCTCGATGCGCGGCTCGAGGCGGTGCCGGGCGACATCCCCTCGCCCTCGGCGCGGCCCACGGGCTGCCCCTTCCACACCCGCTGCGCCGAGGCCATCGCGGGGCTGTGCGAGCGCGTGACGCCGCCCGAAGTGCGGCTTGCCCAGGGCCGGCGCGTGCGCTGTCACCTGCATGACGAGACGAGGGCCGTGGCATGAGCAGAGGCGACAGCGAAACGCTCTTCGAGATCCGCGATCTGGAGGTGAGCTTCGATGTGGGCAAGCGCGGTTTCTTCTCGGGCACGCGCAAGCAGCTCAAGGCCGTGGACGGCGTGAGCTTCGACATCCGCCGCGGCGAGACCGTGGGCCTTGTGGGCGAAAGCGGCTCTGGCAAGACCACCGTGGGCCGCGCCATCCTGCGGGTGATCGAGCCGTCGGGCGGCCAGGTGCTCTATCACGGGCGGCGGGGCGATCTCGACCTGGCCCATGCCACGTCAGAGGAGCTGCGCGCGGCGCGCGCAGAGATGCAGATGGTGTTCCGAGAGGGCGGGCTCGACCTCGCGCCGCTCGGGCCGCGGGCGCTGCGCCCGCTTCGCTCGCGCATGAGCCTCGTCTTTCAGGATCCCTATTCGAGCCTCAACCCCCGCATGACCGTGCGCGACATCATCGCCGAGCCGCTGGTCGCGGGCGGGCTGATGCGCGACCGGGGCCAGATCGACGCCCGTGTGCGCGAGATCGCGGCGCGCTGCAAGCTCGACCTGGAGCATCTGCGCCGCTTTCCGCATGCGTTTTCCGGCGGCCAGCGACAGCGGATCTGCATCGCCCGCGCCCTCGTGGCGGGGCCCGATTTCGTCGTCTGCGACGAGAGCGTGTCGGCGCTCGACGTCTCGATCCAGGCAGAGATCATCAACCTTCTGAAGGATTTGCAGGAAGAGACCGGCGTCTCCTTCCTGTTCATCGCACATGATCTGAGCGTGGTTGCCCGCATCAGCCACCGCGTCGCGGTGATGTATGTGGGCCGCTTCGTGGAATACGCCCCGACCGAAAGCCTCTTCTTCCACCCGCGCCACCCCTATACCCACGCGCTCCTCTCGGCCGTGCCGGAGCCGGACCCGGATCTGCCCTTCCGCCCCGAGCGGCTCCAGGGCGAGATCCCCAACCCTGCCGACGCGCCGCAGGGCTGCCGGTTCCATACCCGCTGCCCCTTCGCACGCCCGCGCTGCGCGCAAGAGGTGCCGGACTGGCGCGAACTGACCTCAGATCATTACGTCGCCTGTCACTATGCCGAGGAATTCGATTTCCGTAGAGCAAGGGAAACGGCGCACACGGACCCCGTGAAGGAAAGAGAACCCACGTGACCACCCCGACAATCGAGCCGCCGCGCGGCGGCGAGCCGTGGCTCCTGACCCCGGGGCCGCTCTCCACCTCCTACAGCGTCAAGGCGGCCATGCTGCGCGATCTGGGCAGCTGGGACAGCGATTTCCGCGCGATGACGGCGCGGCTGCGCGCCTCTCTCGTGGCGATGCTCGGGCCGGGGGGCGAGGATTTCACCTGCGTGCCGATGCAGGGCTCGGGCTCTTTCGTGGTCGAGGCGATGCTGGGCACGCTGGTGCCGCGCGGGGCCAAGGCGCTTGTGCTGGCCAACGGGGCCTACGGGCATCGCGCGGCGGCGGCCATGCGGCAGATGGGGCGCGCGGTGGAGATGCTCGACAAGGGCGATTACCTCCCGCCGCGCGGGGATGAGGTGGCAGCCCTCCTCGTCCGCGATCCGGCCATCAGCCATGTCGTGGCGATCCATTGCGAGACCTCGAGCGGCATCCTCAACCCTCTTTCGGAGATCGCCGAGGCCGTCGCCGCCGCGGGCCGCCGTCTGCTGGTCGATTCCATGTCCGCCTTCGGGGCCGTCCCCCTGCCCGAGGGCCTGCCCTTCGACGCGCTGGTAAGTTCCGCCAACAAGTGCATCGAGGGCGTGCCCGGCTTCGGCTTTGCCCTCGTCCGCCGGGCGATTCTGGAGGCGGCAAAGGGCAATTCCCATTCGCTCGCGCTCGATCTGCACGCGCAATGGGCCGAGTTCGAACGCTCCGGCCAGTGGCGCTATACGCCGCCCACCCACACGGTCGCAGCCTTCCTCCAGGCGCTTGACGAACACGCGGCCGAGGGCGGGGTGGCCGCGCGCGGCGCGCGCTACGGCACGAACCGCGATACGCTGGTGGCGGGGATGCGAGGGCTCGGCTTCGAGACGCTTCTGGCCGATCGCTGGCTCTCGCCGATCATCACCCCCTTCTTCTGCCCCGCCGATCCGGCCTTTGCCTTTTCCGAGTTCTACGACAGGATGAAGGTGCGCGGCTTCATCCTCTATCCAGGCAAGCTCACCGTCGTGGACAGTTTCCGCATGGGCCATATCGGGCGGTTCGATGCGGGCGTGATGCGCGCCGCGGTGGCCGCCGTGGCCGAGGTTCTGGGAGAGATGGGCGTCGCCTCCGCCGCGCCGCCCGAGACGGCACTGGCGGAAAAACGGCGCGCGGAAAGGGAGATGACATGACCAGGTTCGAGGCGGTGATTTTCGACTGGGCGGGCACGCTCATCGATTTCGGCTCCTTCGCGCCGATGGGGGCCTTCGTCGAGGCTTTCGCGCAGTTCGGCGTGAGCGTGAGCATCGCCGATGCGCGCGGCCCGATGGGGGCCCCCAAGCGCGAGCATATCCGGGCCATGATGGCCCTGCCGCATGTGGCCGAAGCCTGGCGCGCGGCGCAAGGATCGGAGCCCGACGAGGCCGCCATCGACCGGCTCTACGAGGTCTTCGTGCCGCTCAACGAGGAGGTCGTGGCGCGCTACGCAACTCTCGTGCCCGGCGCGTCGGAAACGCTCGGCTGGCTCGCCGGACAGGGCATCCGCGTGGGCACGACCACGGGCTATACGCGCTCGATCATGGCGCGCGTGCTGCCCGTTGTGGCCGGGCAGGGCTTTGCCCCGGAGGTCTGTGTCTGCGCCGATGACGTGCCCAAGGGGCGCCCCGGCCCCTGGCAGATGTATCGTGCCTTTGCCGAGATGACGCTCCTGCCCGGCCCCCATATCGTCAAGGTCGATGACACGCCGCCGGGCATCATGGAGGGCCGCGCCACCGGCTGCACGGTGGTGGGCGTGGCGCTCTCGGGCAATATCGCCGGGCGCACACCGGAGGAAATCGCGGCGCTGTCGGACGCCGGGCGCGAGGCGATCCGCGCGCGGGCGGGCGCGGAGCTGCGCGCCGCAGGGGCCGATCACGTCATCGATTCCATCGCCGATCTGCCCGCGCTGCTGACGCGCCTCGACGCGGAGGGCTGATGGCCCCGGCGCAGAACCTCCTGCTGATCACGCTCGATCAGCTGCGCGCCGATGCGGTGTCCGGCGCGCTGCACGGGATCGTGCCCACCCCCGCGCTCGACCGGCTGCGCGCGGAGGGCACCGCCTTTGCCAACTGTTTCACCGCCGCCGTGCCCTGCGGCCCCGCGCGCGCCTCGCTTCTGACCGGGCTTTACGCCTTCAACCATCGCGGCATCCGCAACGGCACGCCGGTGGCGGGGCATCACGCGACGCTCGGCACCGAATTGCGCCGCGCCGGGGCCGAGCCGCTCCTTTTCGGCTATTGCGACATGGCCGCCGACCCGAGCGAGCACCCGCCCGGCGATCCCGACCTTGCCACCTACGAATTGCCCGCGCGCGGCTTTCGAGAGATCGTCGAGATGCGCTTCGAGGCCCCGCTCGCCTGGATCGGCCACCTGCGCCGCCGTGGCTATGACCTGCCCGCGCCGCTACCGCAACGCTGGTTCGGCCTCTACCGGCCGGTGGGCGAGGGGTTGCGCGCGCCCGCCCTCTACCGCGCGGAGGACAGCGATACCGCCTGGCTCACCGACCGCACGCTCGAGGCGCTCGAGGCGCGGCGCGACGGGGCGTGGTGCGCGCATCTGACCTATATCCGCCCGCACCCGCCGCTGGTGGCCCCCGAGCCGTGGAACCGCCTTGCCGACGCGGCGCTCATCCCCGCGCCCGCGCCCGCGCCCGCAGGCTCCGATCACCCGTTCCGCGCCGCCTGGTTTTCGGCCCCCGCCCAGCACGGGCTTTTCTGGGGGTTCGACGGGCGTTGCGACCGGCTGTCGCCCGAAGACGTGGCCGATCTGCGCGCCACCTATCTCGGGCTTCTGGCCGAGGTCGATCACCATCTGGGCCGGATCCTCGACTGGCTCGACACCACCGGCCAGGCCGGGCGCACGCTGGTGGTGCTGCTCTCGGATCATGGCGAGATGCTGGGCGATCAGGGCTACTGGGGCAAGGACAACGTGCTCGCCTCCGCCCATCACGTGCCCCTCCTCGTGCGCGGCCCGGACATCGCGGCGGGGCATGAGGTCTCGGAGGTGGTCTCGACCGTGGACCTGGCCCCGACCATCCTTGACCTGCTGGGGGCCGAGGTGCCGCCCGCGATGGACGGCACGTCGCTCAGGCCCTTCCTCGAGGGCCGGACGCCCGAAACCTGGCGCGGCCTCGCCCTGACCGAGATCGACCTTGCGGAGCCGCGCGCGCCCACAAGGTTCGAGCGCGCGCTCGGGCTTGGCCCGCTCACCGCCAATGCCGCGATCCTGCGCGACGCCACCCACAGCCTCGTGCATTTCAACGGCGGGCTGGCACCGATGCTCTTCGACCGGCGCCGCGATCCGGGGGAGCAACACGACATGGCCGCCACACCAGAGGGTGCCGCGCAGGTGGCACGGCTGCGCGCCGCACTCATCGACCTGCGGATGACGCGCGCGGACCGGCGGCTCACCCACCTGTCGCATCTGCCCTGACCGCTTCCCCGCCGGGGGGCATGTCGAAGAGCGCGCGCACCCGCTCTGCCGCGCGATGCGCGCCCGCCAGCGGATCGGCCTGCGCCGCCGCGAACCACGTCTCGCCACCGGCGATCAATTCCGGGGCCTCTTCCAGCCAGCGCGCCTGCCCCTGCGCCACAAGGGCGGCCTGTATCCGCCCAACATCGCGCCGCATCCGCACCGGCGCGAGCCGCATGGCAAGCCGGTGGCTGAGCGGCTTCACACCGTAATTGTGCGCGCGCCGCCACCATTGGCCCGGCTCGGCCGGATCGAAGACATAGAGCGGGCGGGCCATGGCCGCGGCCTCGGCCAGCATCGACATGCTCTCGCCGGTGACGACGAAGCGGTCCGCGAGCCCCAGAAAGCCGCGATAGGGGTTCTCGGGCCAATCCTCCTTCGCGTCGGACCAGTAGCAGGCCGAAGGCACCTTGAGCGCCGCCCGGAAGGCCGCGCGCGCGGGCGCGGGGGTGCGCGCGCTGTCGCTGACCAGGACGCTGCCCCCCGTCGCCGCCACCAGCCGGTTGACCCCCGCCGCCAGCCGCCGCCCGGTCTCGGGCGTAAAGACATAGGCCCCGCTGTCGCCGCCGATGAGCACCGTCGTCCAGGGCCGCGGCAGATGCGCCAGACGGGGCGCGAGACGCGCGGCCTCATCCGCCACGCTCGTCCGCGTCATCGCGTGCAGCGGCAGCGGGTTGACCAGAATCCTTCCGCCCTCGGGCAGGAAATACTGCGGCGTCGTGACGACGAGATCGTAGGTTTCGGGCCGCGCCCAGGGACGGCCCACATGCACCAGCCTGACCCGCCCCCCGGCCCGTGCCCGGATCCAGCGCGCCACCGGCTCGTTGCGCCGTCCGGCGCTGATCACCAGATCGGGCCAGGGCGGCTCAAGGGCCGAGGAGGCCGCCCGGTCGATGCCCAGAAGCGTCTTTCCCAGCACGAGATGCGGCAGCAATTCCCAGGCGCGCGCGCGGATGCGCTTTTCCTCCACCGGCCAGCCAAGCGCCCCGGCCAGCGCCAGCACCTGCGTGTTGTCGCCCGCCTTGCGGCCCAGAAGAACCCAGAGTTTCCCTTGCATCATCCCGCCGCTTGCGTTCAAAGGGGCGCGGTCCGGCCCGATCCTGCTATGCACCGGATCGCGCCCTGACTTAAAGCCCAGACCGCCCGAAAGACGCCCCAAGATGTTCAACACCACGCCCCGGGAAATCCGCGCCCTTGCCAGCCGTCACCTGATCCTCGGCGCGTGCTTCTTCCTGCCCAAACCCCGCCGCCTCGCGCTTGAACGGCGGCTGCGCGGGCGCGAGGAATACCGGAAACTGAAGGAGGCCGACTGGGTGCTCATGTCCTGGGGCAAGAGCGGGCGCACCTGGTTCCGGGTGATGCTGTCGCGCTTCTACCAGCTTCATTTCGGCCTGCCGACCGAGAACATGCTGGAGTTCGACAATTTCCACCGGATGAACCCGGCCGCGCCCAAGGTGCTGTTCAGCCACAACAACTACATGCGCGACTACCTGGGCGAGTGGGAGCGGCTGGACCATTTCCGGGGCAAGCGCGTCGTGCTGCTTGTGCGCGACCCGCGCGACGTGGCGGTATCGCAGTATTTCCAGTGGAAATACCGGATGCTGCCCGGCAAGAAGGAGCTGAACTTCTACCCGCCCCACGGGGCGGAGGTGGAGATTTTCGAGTTCGTCTCGAACCCCGATTGCGGCATCCCGCGCATCGTGGACTATTTCAACGGCTGGGCACGCGCCATGCCGATGATGGGCGATGACCTTCTGCTGATCCGCTACGAGGACATGCGCGCCGATCCTGCCACGGCACTTGAGCGCGCGGTGACGCATACCGGCACGCCGGGAAGCCCCGATCATATCGAGGCCGCGCGCGACTATGCCGCCTATGAGAACATGAAGAAGCGCGAGGCGAAGAACGAGGGGATGCGCGCCAGCGGCCAGCGGGTGAAACCGGGCGACGAGAGCAATCCCGACAGCTTCAAGGTCCGGCGCGGCAAGGTCGGCGGCTACCGTGACTATTTCACGCCCGAGGAACTGGCGGCCGTGGATGCCATGGTGGAGGGGCGGCTCGATCCGGTCTTCGGATATACGGCAGGGTAAGCGGGCGCGAGAGCACGACCGTGCGCCGGGTCAAAGGCGCGAGCGGACGGTTGCTGCCAGGCAACCTTGCGCGGATTCAAGGCGCGGCACACGCCGCCGCGCAGCGCCCGACCGCCCCCCGCACAGGCGCTTTTGCAACGTCTGAACACGCTCAATCGTTGAAGTATTCTTCCCCATGAAGCGGCGACCACAATCGGATGAGCGCCCTTCTGCAGTCGGGCGCTGCGCGGCTCGTCAGTCTTGCGTCATAGAGTCGCCCCTCAGCCGCGCCCGCCAAGCCCCTTCGCCATGCGCAGCAGCTTCTTGCCGGTATGGGTGCCCAGGCGCGAGATCCGCTGCGCCTGAAGCGCGAGCGGGTCCGAGCGCACCCAGTTCACCTGCACCATGCGCCGTTCGCCGTCGAAGCGCTTGTAGCCGTGATAGCTGTTGTTCGACCGCTTGAAGGCCAGGAGCGTGCCGCCGAGCGGCGTCACCTCGGCCACGTAATCCTCGATATCGTGCTTGCCGCGCAGCATCCGCAGCTTGCCGCCCTCCTGCGTCCATTCGGGGTTGAAGTAGAGCAGCACGGTCATGATCTTCGACCAGTGGTCGGTGTGGATGTTGCCGTCGCTCGGCTCCGAGAGCTTGCGCACGGTGATGGTCTTGGTGGTGCGGCTGAGGTCGATGTCGAACTTGCGCGAGATCAGGCGCTCGAATTCGGGGCTGTCGAGATCCTCGAGGATCTGCGCGAAGAGCGGGCCGTACTCAAGGCTTTCGGGTCTGAAATTGGCGGGCCGGTCGATATGCGGATAGTCCGCGTTGACCCGGTCGAGCATGTCGGCCGGGATCACCCCTGTTGCGACCGTGAAGCTGAACGGATCGGTGGTCAGCGGGGCCTTTTCTACGGCGTCGAAGTTGAGAAGTCTGGTCATCGTGGTTGTCATGTCTGCATCTCTCTAGAGGATGAAGGAAGAGGGGCGGCTTGCGGCGCGCGGGCCGCACTGGCGTAACGCTGGAGCACAACATAATCATCGACCGAGTCGACATCCACCGAGGCATGGGCATAGGGCAGGACGACCACGCCCACGCGCAGCCCCGCCTTGCGCGACAGAAGCGCGAGCGCGCGCTCGAGCGTGAGCCAGCCCAGCCGGTAGCGCAGCACCGCCCAGAGCCCGAGCATCCGGATCACCACGCGCGGCTTCTTGCGCTCGCGCTCGATCTGCCGCCAGAAATCGGCCATCCGGCGGCCGTCGGCGGTGAGAAAGGCGAAAAGGTTGCAGCCGCAATACTGCCCGTCGGCAAAGCGCAGCACGGTCTTCTTCAGGTCCGGATAGGCCCCGCGCACCAGATCGTAGGGCGCGAGCCCCACCACCACGTCGCAGCCCGAGCGCGCCGCGTCGCGGCAGAAGTGATCGACGATCTCGCTTGTCAGCAGCGGGTGATCGGCGGTGGTGATCATCACCTTGCGGTCTTCGGGAAAACCCGTGAGCATCGCGTAGGCGCTGCTCGACGGGGTGGGGCCGGGCGCGGTCCAGCTTACCCGCCCTTGCCCGATCATCCCCGAGAGCACGTCCGAGCCCTGGACCACAGCCTCGGCCGGGCCGCTCAGATGCACCGAGGCCACCGGCGCGGCCCCCTCAAGGGCGGAAATCACCCGCGCGATCATCGGCCGCCCGTCGATCTCGATCAGCGCCTTGCTCGCCACGCCCGCGTGATCGCGCAGCGCGTCGCGCGCATCGCGCTCTCCGGCAAGGATGACGGCGGCGAAATCGGGGGCTTGGGTATCTGCGGCGGGTCGGGTCATCGGTCGGGCGGCCTCAGAGCGGCTTCTGATAGAGGCGGTAGCGCTTGTGGATCGTGCTGCCGATTTCCTCGATGATGTGGCGCATACCGTCGTTATCCTCCAGAATCCAGCCCATCTCGACACGGGTGACGCCGCGCCGGATCATCTGCCTGCGCACCGCGTCGATCACCAGGAAGGCCAGCGTCGGGCCGAGCCGCGAATACTGGTGTTCCTTGCGCACACCCATCAGCGCCACGCGCGTGCTCTTCGCGCCCCGCACCTTGAGCCGCCACAGCAGCCTGGCCCAGCCGAAGGGGAATAGACGCCCGCGCAGGTCGTGGATCATCTCGTTGAGGTTCGGGAAGGCCGCGATGAAGGCCACCGCGCGCCCGTCGATCTCGGCGAACTGGATGTAATCGTCCGGCAGAAGCAGGGTCAGCGCCTTGGCGGTCTCGTCGAACTCTTCCGGCGTGAAGGGCACGAACCCCCAGTTGTCGGACCAGGCATCGTTGAAGATGTCGCGCATGGCGGCGAAATCGGCGGCCTTGTCCCTGCGGTTGAAGGGGCGGATGCGCACCTTGCGGCTGGCGCGCTCGGCCAGCTTGGTCATCACCGGCGGGGCCACGAAATCGGGCTGCACCATGTAGGTCAGCAGATCCTTGACGCCGACATAGCCCTGCGCCTCGATCCGCGGACCGTAATAGCGCGGCGCGTGGCCCATCATGATGAAGGGGGGGCTGTCGAAATTCTCGACCAGAAGGCCGATCTCCTCGTTGATCGAGAGATTGTAGGGCCCGCGCACCTGCGCGGCACCGCGCGCGCGCAGCCACTCCTCGGCCGTCCCGAAGAGCGCCGCGAACACGGCGGCGTCATCCACCGCCTCGATCATCCCGAAATAGCCGAGCCTGCCGCCCGCCACCTCGGGCTGCATCCTGTCCATCTGCGCGGTGATGCGGCCCACCGGTTCGCCCGCGCGCCACGCCACCCATCGGGCCACCTCGCAATGCGCGAAAAGCGGCTTGTTGTGATAGACGCGCTGTTTCTGCTCGATCAGAAGCGGCGGCACGAAGGCCGGATCCCCGGCATGAATCCGCTCGGGCAGCTTCAGGAACGCGCGTGCCGCGCGGCCCGCATCTGCCGGGCGGACCTCGATCGGGGCGCTTGCGGGCGCGCTTGGGGTCATGCTGTGCCTTTCGATCTGCCGGGCGGGGTCTCGCATCCCGCCCTGCCCTCTTGCGGGCGCTCTAGCCTTGCCGCATCGGGGCCGGGCAGGGCAAGCCCCCCACGCCGCGCGCGGCGCGAAACCCGTAAGATTGTTACAACCCCGTGCGCCATAGGCGGCGATCCCTTGCCACAAAAGGCTTGCGGATCGGGGACCGAACCTTGATGAACCGGAAACCGGATTTTGATCGTGCAGGGGGCCGTCTTGGCCAAGTTCATCCTCGGAAGCCATCTTCGCCACAGGGCGGTCGAAAGCCGGGCCGCCGCCCATGTCCTGTGGTTCGTCGATCTGGCCTTCATCGGCACGGTGAGCGGTTTTTTCCGGGTGCTGCCGCTGCCCTGGGCCTCGGCCACGGGGGCGCGGTTCGGCCGGTTTCTGGGCCGCATCTTCCGCAACCGCACCCGGCACGTGCGCGCCAACCTGTCGCTTGCCCTGCCCGGAACCCCGCCCGAGGTGATCGACCGGCTGGCCGAGGAGGTCTGGGGCAACGCGGGCGCGGTCTTTGCCGAATACCCCCATCTGGCCAAGTTCACCGACCCGAAGCGCGGCCTTCTGCGCATCGAGACGGTCGAGCCCGACCCGCCCTATTGCCGCCCCGGCACGCCCGTGGTCTTCGTCGCCGCCCATCTCGCCAACTGGGAAGTGGCCTGCGCCGCGATGACGCAGATGGGCATCCGCTCCTATGCGCTCTATGCGCCGCTGGCCAATCCGTGGCTGGACAGGCTCATGCTGCGCCACCGCGCCAAGCTCGGCTGCGAGACGGTCTCGCGCGAGGCGGGGCTGCGCGTCTTCCTTCAGGCGCTCAAGAGGGGCGAGGCCCCGGCGATGATCATCGACCGGCGCGTGGATGGGGGCAAGCCGATCCCGTTCTTCGGCGCGGAAAAGGACAGCTCCACCCTGCCCGCGGGTCTTGCCCTGCGCTTTGGCGCGCCGCTCGTGCCGGTGCAGGTCGAGCGTCACCCCGGCGCGCGCTTCACCGTGCGCTTTCACGCGCCGCTTGCCCCGCGCAACCCCGAGGCCGACACGGACGCACAGGCGCTTGACCTCACCCGCCAGATCCACGAGCGGTTCGAGGAGTGGATCACGGCGCGGCCCGGCGAATGGCTCTGCACCAGCAAAATCTGGCACGGTTCTGTTCTTCGGGCGAAAACCGACGTATATAGACAAGTCTGACGACGCGCTCGCATCAAAGAGGCCACACATGTCCGACCACAAACCCAGCCGCCGTCACCGCGTGGACGAGTCGGTCCGGCTCTTCGGGAACCCGCTTCTGGAAAGGCTCAGCCATGTTCACCCGATCGTGCCGCTCCTGGTCTGGGGGCCGGTCGCGGGCTGGCTGATCTGGCGGGCGGCCGCGGTGCATGGCATCGGCTGGGGCGGGCTCGCGCTGATCGGGCTTGCGGGGCTCGCGACCTGGACGCTGGCGGAATACCTGCTGCACCGCTATCTCTTTCATTTCGAGCCGAAGACCGATCTGGGCCGCCGCTTCATCTACCTCTTTCACGGCGTTCACCATGACACGCCGCAGGACAAGACGCGGCTCTTGATGCCGCCAGCGGGCGCGCTGCCGATAATCGCGGTACTCTACCTGATCTTCTGGCTGGTCCTGCCCTATCCCTGGGCCGAGCCGTTCACGGGCTTCTTCATCGTCGGCTACCTGATCTACGATTACATCCACTACGCCACGCATCACTTTCCGATGCGGCACCCGGCGCTGCAATTCCTCAAGCATTACCACATGCGTCACCACTTCTCGAACGAGCACGGGCGCTACGGCGTCTCGTCACCCTTCTGGGACTGGGTGTTCGGCACCTATCCGGAGAAGTCCGAGCGCGCCGCGCGCCGCTGAGGCGCCGCGCCCGTGCAAGTTCACCGCGCCACGAGGGGTGCCGGGATGGAGCCATGGCGAAATATTACCTGCTGCCCAAGCACCTGATGGACCGCCTGCCGGCGGCACAGACGCCGGTCTGGCTGCTGGAGGCGGCCGTGTTCCATCTGCTCTACGGGCTGGCGCGGCTCATGCCCCTGCCGCTGGCCACGCGGGTCTTTGCCGCCTGTCTCGGGGTCGTCGGCCGTCGCAATTCCAACAAGCTTCGCCCGGTCCGGCGCAACCTTGCGGTGATGATGCCCGAGGCGAGCGAGGCGGCGCGCGAGGCCGTGGCGCGCGAGATCTTTCGCTCGGCCGGTCACGCGGCGGTGGAGCTGTTCCTGCTCGACCGGATATGGCGCAGGCGCGCGCACTATCTCGAATTTGCGATCCACCCGGAGGCCGAAGCGGCGATCCGCCGCAAGGAACCGATCGTCTTTGCCACCGCCCATGTCGGAGCCTGGCAGCTCACCAATCTCATCGGGCGCGAGCATGACCTGTCCATCGCCGTGCTCTACGCGCCCGACCGCAACCCCTGGATGGACCGGTTCTTTCGCGCGCGGCGGCGGCATTTCGGCGGCCCGCTGGTGCCGAGCGCGGGCGGCGCGCGCGACGTGATGCGCGAACTGGCCGCCGGGCGCTCGGTCGGCGCGGCCTTCGACACGCGCATCGACGAGGGCGAGCCGGTGCCGTTCTTCGGCGTGCCCGCCCTGACCAACACGCTGCCCGCGCTGCTGTCGCTGCGCGGCTATCCGCTCATCCCGATCCGGGCGGTGCGCCTGCCCGGCACGCGCTACCGGATCGAGGTCATGGCCCCGCTCGCCCCCGCCGACCCTGACGCCCCGCGCAAGGCGCAGGTTCTGGATATCACCACGCGGCTCAATGCCGTGTTCGAGGACTGGATCCGCGAGGATCCGGGCCAGTGGCTGTGCATGAAACGGCGCTGGCCCAAGCCGCGCCCAGCTCAGGCCGCCGATGTCTGAGCCGCGCGTCTGGGTGCTCGACGCCTATCGCGCGGGCGAGCGCACGCAGCTGCGCGCGCTGGCAACGGCGCTTGGCTGGCCCTTCGAGATCAAGCGGCTTTGCTATCGCCGCTTCGGGCAGGCAAGCGCGCTCTTGCTGCGCAACGACCTGAGCGGCATCGACCGCGCGGCCTCCGATCCGCTCGTGCCGCCCTGGCCCGATCTGGTCCTCTCCATCGGCATGCGCAACGAGCCGGTGGCGCGCTGGATCCGTGACCGATCGGGCGGGCGCGCGAAACTGGTCTTTCTCGGGCGGCAATGGGCCGATCCGCGCCATTTCGACCTGGTGATCACCACGCCGCAATACCCGGTGCCCGAACGCGCCAACGTGCTGCGCAACGCGCTGCCGCTGCACGGGGTGACGCGGGCGCGGCTTGACGCGGCGGCGCAACTCTGGGCACCGCGGCTTGCGCATCTGCGGCGGCCCTGGCTCGCGGTGAATATCGGCGGCACGAGCGGGCCCTATGCCTTTGGCCGCCACGCCGCCGCGCGTCTTGTGCGCGACACGCTGGCACTGGCGCGGGCGCGGGGGGCCTCGCTTCTGGTGAGTTCGAGCGCGCGCACACCCGCCTGCGCGCTCGATGCCTTTGCCGCGCAGCGGGAGGTGCCGATGCAGCTCTATCGCTGGCGGCGCGACGATCCGGACAATCCCTATCTGGGCTTTCTGGCGCTCGCCGACGAGGTGATCGTGACCGCCGACAGCATCTCCATGCTGGCCGAGGCCCATGCCACGGGCAAGCCGCTCTACATGTTCGACACCGGTGCCGGGCGGTTTTCCATGCGTCACGACATGCACCGCGCGGCAGGCGAGGCACAGGCGGCGCGGGCGCGGGCCAGAGCCGATGCAGACCGCGCGGATCACGCCGCGGGCGCGCTTGCCTATCGCGCGCTCATGCGCTTGGGCTGGTCCTATCTGAGCCGCGACATCAGCCGGCTGCACCTGCGGCTGGTCCGGTCCGGGCGCGCGGTCTGGCTGGGCGATCCGCCGACACCGGGGCCCGAAGCCCCGGACACCGACGACATGGCCCGCGCCACGGCCGCGATCCGCGCGCTCATCCCGCGCGGCTGAGCCTGCCGCCCACCTCGAGCCGGTGAACCACGTCGGCGGCCTGTGCCATGCCCTCGTTATGGGTGATGGCAAGGATGGTCAGCTCGTCCCGCAGCGCCTTCAAGGTGGCGATGATCTCGGCCTCGCTCTCGGGGTCGAGCGCGCTGGTCGCCTCGTCGAGGATCAGCAGGCGCGGCGCGTTGATCAGCGCGCGGGCGATGGCGATGCGCTGGCGCTGCCCGCCCGAGAGCCTGCCGCCGCGCTCGCCCACCAGCGTCTCCAGCCCCTCGGGCAGCGCGCGCACGAACGCCCACGCCCCGGCCTTTTCCAGCGCCGCACGCGCCTGCGCCTCGGAAATCGCCGGATCGCCCAGCGTGACATTGTGCAGGACCGTATCGTGCAGAAGCACCGTCTCCTGCGGCACATAGCCCACCATCCGCCGCCAGGCGCGCAGGTCTATGGTCTCGAAGGGGACCCCGTCGATGCGTATCTCGCCGCTCTCGGGGCGCAGAAGGCCGATGATCAGGTCGATCACCGTGGTCTTGCCCGAGCCCGACGGACCGACGAGCGTGGTGATCCGGTGCGCCGGGATCTCGAGATCGAGCCCGCTCAGAACCGAATGCCCCTCATAGGCGAACCGCAGGCCCTCCAGGGTGATGCCCCGCTCCAGCACCGGCGTGACATGGCCGCCAAGATGTTCCTGCTCGGCCTCGGCGCGCGCGCTCGTGTCCCTGAGCGACCAGAAGGCGCTCTCGGCCTGGGCAAGTTTCTGATACTGTTTCTGCACCTTGCCGAGAAAGGCGAAGGTCCGCCCGAGCGCCACCGAGAGGATGAGCACGGTGGCGAATTCCATCTTCAGGACTCCGATGGCCAGATAGACGCCGAGCGCGATCAGCATGACGAACATCAGATCCTGCCCTGCGTCGAGCGCCGCCCCCGCCAGAACCTGCTTGCGCAGCGCCTTGTTGAGGCGGTTGGTCTCGCCCTGAAGCATCCGGTCGGTCAGACCCTCGCGCGCCATCGCCTTGAGCGGCTTGACCGATTGCAGCGTGTCGGTGAGATGCGACATGAGCGAGATCATCAGCTCGGTCTGCCGCTTGCCCGCCCGCCGCGTCATCCTGACCAGGAAATGCGACAGCCAGATCACCGCAGCACCCGCCATCAGGCTGACGGCCGTCGCCTGCCAGGAGACCGCAAGCGCGACGGAACCATAGACGACCGCCTGGATGAGAAAGGTCAGCGCGGTCGCGCCATTGAGATAGGCGTCCGAGGCGCGCTGCGCCTCGGTGGCCAGCGCATTGGTCAGCCGCCCCGCGGGCTGGTGCAGGAAGAAGCTCCAGCGGCTGCGCATCATGTTGCGCAGCACCTCGAGCCGCAGATCGGTTGCCACCCGCGCCGCCGTATAGCCCACCTGCCGCTGCGCCGCGAGCAGAAGGACCGCCTTGAGCGTCGCCATCGCCACGATCAGGAGCAGAAGCGCACCAAGCGTGGCGGGCACCCCGAGCCAGGCCAGCACGTCGAGCACGATCTGCTCGAGCTGTCCGGGCGGCTCGGCCGTCTCTGTCCCCTCGCCCGAGGCGAGCGCGATATTGAGCATCGGCAGCATCGCCGAGAGGCCCAGCCCCTCGGCCAGCCCCGACAGGAACAGCGCCAGCACCATCAGGAAACTCGGCATCGGATAGGCGCGGAAGAGGTGGATCATCAGGCGCATGGCTTGGCTCTCCGGTTGGGTGTGCGCTCCTATCGCCCCGGAGCGCGGCAATGTCCACCGCCTGCCCGGGCGTTACGGCTCGGCATGGGCGCGGATGAGGTGATGGGTGGCCGCATGGCCGGTTTCCATGCCGCCGGGCGCGTGTCGCCGGGCGGTGAGCGTGACCTGCCAGCCCCCGGCAACGGGGGCGATGTGATAGCGGTGCCAGGCGGCCGCCTCGGGACGGGTGGCCGAGGCCGAGGGCACGCCGATCACCGGGGCCACGCCGCTTGCCGTTTCCATCTGCTGATGATGGCTGCGATGGCTGTGGCCGTGAAGCACCAGCTCCACCCCCTCCTGCGCCAGCACGGCGCAGAGCGCGGGCGCGTCCAGAAGCCGCTTGCGCGCCCGCACCGTGCCGCCCAGCGGCGGGTGATGCACCATGACGACACGGCAGAGCCCCTCGGCGCGTGCCCCTGCCAGAAGCGCCGCCAGCCGGTCAAGCTGTGCCGCCCCCACGGCACCCACGGCGCGGCCCGGGGCAGAGGCCACGGCGCTCGACAGACCGATGAGCGCAAGGCCCCCGCGCCGCCGGAGCCAGGGAAATCCGCCCCCGTCATCGCCCTGCCAGAAGGGCCGCCACGATTGCGCGCCCGCCTCCCAGGCTCCGCGCACCAGCGCGTCGTGATTGCCGGGGATCACCATGACGCCTTCCGGCTTGCCCAGCGCATCGAGCCAGCCGCGCGCCTGCGCGTATTCCTGCGGCAGGCCGAGGTTGGTCAGGTCCCCCGTCACCGCGATCAGGTCCGGTGCCGCCGCGTGAATGTCGGCCACCAGCCGCGCCAGAACCTCGGGCCGATGGATGAGATGGCGCTTGCGCCGCCATGACAAGAGGCTGAGCGCGCGCTTGTTCAGCACGGCGCGCCAGTCCACGCGATCAGGCAGCGGCAGATGCACATCCGACAGATGCGCCAGACGCATGCCGCGCTCGGGGCTCTCCTCCACCGTGCGTAGCCCCGCCGCTACTCCGCGACCGCCGTGGCGGCCCCAGCGCGCACGCTCTCGAAGGCGGCGAGGATCCGGTCGATCTGGTCGAACGTGTGCCCCGCGCTCAGGCTGCATCGCAGGAGCGAGGCACCCTCGGGCGCGGCGGGCGGCACCACGAGGTTGACATAGACCCCCTGATCGAGCAGCGCGTTCCACATGCGCGCGGCTTCCTCGTGCGAGGGCACCTGCACCGCGATCACCGGGCTTGGCGCGGAGGCAAGCCGGTAGCCGAGCACCTGGAGCCCGGCATGGAGCCTGCGGGCATTGGCCCAGATCTGCGCCTTGAGCTCGGGGCGCGCGCGCACTGCCCGCAGCGCGGCATGAGCCGCCGCGATGCTCGCCGGGCTGGGCGAGGCGGTGAAGATATAGGGCCGGCTGCCATAGCGCAGAAGCTGCAATTCCGGGTGGCGGCTCACGCAGAAGCCGCCCAGCGAGGCGAGGCTCTTGGAAAACGTGCCGGTGATGAAATCCACCTGATCGAGGATCCCCGCCTCCTCGCAGAGGCCCCGCCCCGTCTCGCCATAGACGGCAAAGGAATGGGCCTCGTCAACCATGAACCAGGCACCGAACTCCTTGGCCACGGCGCACAGATCGGCCAGGGGCGCGGTATCGCCCCACATGCTGTAGAGCCCCTCGGCGATCACCAGCGCCCCCTCCGCCGCGCCGCCCAGACGGCGCAGCCGCTTGCGCAGGTCTTCCGCATCGTTGTGCCTGAAGGCGAAGAAATCCGCCCCGCTGATGCGGCAGCCGTCATAGATGCAGGCGTGGCTGTGGGCATCCAGAACCACCTTGTCGCCGGGTTGCAAGAGCGCCATGAGCAGGCCCAGATTGGTCTGGTAGCCGGTGGAAAACACCATCGCCGAGGGCACGCCGTAGAACCGCGCGAATGCTTCCTCGAGCGCGGCATGGCTCGAGAAGCTGCCATTGGCCATGCGCGAGCCGGTGGTGCCCGAGCCCTCTTCGTGCATCGCGGCGCAGCCCGCCTCGATGATCTCGGGATCGAAGGTCAGGCCGAGATAGTTGTTGGTGCCGACAAGGATCGTGGGGCGGCCCGCGATCACCGCCTCGGTGGGCGAAAGGAACCGCTCCATCACGATGCGGCTCGGGTCGGCCTCAAGGCTGCGCAGCCCGTCGCGGACCTGCGCCATCTCGGTGAAACGTGCGGTGATGCTCATGCCCGGTCCTCGACAAGTTGTGCGATCTTGGCGGCCAGTTCGCGGATCGTGGTGATGTCGGCCATCATGTTGAGCGGCAGGCCGACGTCATAGTGATCCTCGATCTCCACCAGCAATTCCATGAGGTTGACCGAATCGAGGCTCAGATCGTCGGCCAGTTTCGTGTCGGGGCCAAGGTTTCCGGCGGCCTTGGGGAAGCGCCCCAGAAAGCCGTAAAGCGTCTCGATGATCTCGTCCGGCGTCTCAGATGACATGGCTCTTGCCTCTCTCGGTTTGCGGCCCCGGCCGGGCCCAGAGCGCCCGCAGCCCCTCGGCCAGCGGGATTTGCGGCACCCAGCCGGTGGCGGCGCTCAGCGCAGTATTGTCGGCCACCCAGTCGGGGTGGCGCAATTCGCGCAGCTTGCCGGGGCTCAGCATCGGCTGATAGCCGAAAAGCCGCGCGGCGAAAAGATTGGCCGTGGCGACAGGGCGCAGGATCGCGCCGGGCAGCGGCACGCGCCAGCCGCGCCCGCGCCCCGCGACGGCCTCGACGATGGTGGCGATCTCCTCCCAGGAATAGCCGCCCGGATGCCCGTCATCGAGCTCGAACGTGCCGGGCACGGGAGGCGCGACGAGCGCAAGAACGGCCCGCGCCAGATCCTCGACATGCAGAAGCGAGGCGCGCGCGCCCGTAATCCCGGGCAAGGGCACGATGCCCCGCGCCATGGTCTCGAAGAGCGGCACAAGCTCTCGGTCCCCGGGGCCGTAGAGCGCGGGCGGGCGCAGGATCGCGTGATCGAGCCCCGAGTCCGCAAGCCGCGCCTCACCCTCCCGCTTGCTCGCGGCGTAAGGCGACAGCTGCGGCTCGCGCGCGGCGAGCGAGGAAATCAGGATCACGCGCGGCGGCGTGTGCTGTGCGTGCGCCACGCGCGCCACACGCGCCACGCCCTCGGCATTCACGGGCCGGAAATCGCGCGCGTCGCGGCCCCGCACGACGCCTGCCACATGAATGACGGTGCCCGCCCCCTCGATCAGACGCGCGAGCGCGGCCTCGTCCTCAAGCCCTCCGGTCACGCTCTCAAGCGCGGGATGGTCGATGGCGAGCGGGCTGCGGTGCACCAGCGCACGCACGCCATGGCCCTCGGACAGGAGCCGCGCGACGATGGCCCGCCCGACGAAGCCCGCAGCCCCCGTGACCGCGACCAGCCGGGTCATGCAATGTAACGGATCGGTGCCTCGTCCACGGTCTCGGGCTGCGAGTCGGCGGGCTTCACGGTGGCGGGCTGCATCGGCACCGCGGCCGCCGCCTGTTGCCGTGCCAAATGATCCAGCCGCGCACGCGCGCGCGCCAGCTTGCCCGAGGAGGTGCGCGGCAGCGTCCGGGTCGGCACCAGTTCCACCCGGCAGTCGATACCGAATTCGCTGCGCACCATGCCGATGATGGTCTTGACCAGACGCGCGCGCTTGATCTCGTCGCGCTCGCGGCACTGCACCACGATCACCGCCTCCTCGTGACGCCCGTCCTCGGACGGGACCGAGAAGGCCGCGACATCGTTGTAGTTCACGCCCGGCTGGCTCTTGGCCAGATGCTCGAGATCCTGCGGCCAGATGTTGCGGCCGTGAATGATGATCATGTCCTTCTTGCGGCCCGTCAGGAACAGCCGCCCGCCCGCGAGATAGCCGATATCGCCGGTGTTGAGCCAGCCATCGGCGCTCAGCGCCTCGCGCGTCATCTCCTTGTCCTGGAAATAGCCGCTCATCACGCTCGGGCCACGCAGGTGGATGACGCCCGCGTGCCGTTCGGGCAGGGCGCGGCCCTGCTCGTCGCGGATCTCGATCTCGAAGCTGGGCAGCAGCGCGCCGCAATCGACATAGCGGGCCACGCGGCGCTCTGTCCCCTCCGCCTCGGCCGGGTCGAGCGGCCGCGCGATACCGTCGCGCTGCATGGCCTCGGAATCGATATGGTCGATGCCCACCTCTTCCTCAAGCGGCAGGAAGCTGATCCCGAGCGAACATTCCGCCATGCCGTAGCAGGGCAGGAAGGCGGTCTTGCGGAACCCGGCGGGGGCCAGCACCTCGGCAAAGCGTTCGAGCGGCTCTGGGCTGATCATCTCGGCACCCACACAGGCCACGCGCAGCGCGCTGAGGTCAAGCCCCTCGGCATCGTGCGGGCGCACACGCATCACCGCCAGTTCATAGGCGAAGGGCGGGGCCGAGGTGATCGTGGCGCGGTTCACGGACATCATCTCGAGCCACTTGCGCGGGCGCATGGCGAAATCATGGGTGCCGAGGAAATCCACCGAACGCTGCGTCGCCATCGGCATGATGATGAAGGCGACAAGCCCCATGTCGTGATAGAAGGGCAGCCAGGAGCTGAACCTGTCGCCCTCGTGCAGCTTCAGGCCGTTCTCGGCCATGTCGCGGATATTGGCCAGAACCGTCTTCTGGTCGATCACAACGCCGCGCGGAAAGCGCGTGCTGCCCGAGGTATACTGGATATAGGCGGTGCTCCCGGGCGTCACGCCGGGCAGATCGCCCGCCGCTTCGGGCAGCGCGTCGAAGGTCTCGGGCGTGCCGACAAGGGCGAGGTCCATGCCCGCCACCGCCTCTTGCAGGAAATCCGCCCATTCCGGCGTCGCCATCGCCGCCGAGGCACCGCAATTGCGGATGAGCTGCGCAAGCTGCGCCACATAGGCCGCGTGCCCGCCGATCTGGATCGTCGCGGGCAGCGGCACCGGCACGAGGCCGGCATACTGGCAGGCCCAGAAGAAGCGCACGAAATGCGGCGAGGTCTCGGCCACCAGCGCCACGCGCCCGCCGGGCGCGATGCCAAGGCCGCTCAGACGGCGCGCCAGCGCGATCGCCTCCTCGCGCAACTCGGCATAGGTCGCGGAGGCGTAGATCTCGCCCCGCGCGCTGAAGAAGTTCACCCCCGTCGTGCCCTGCGCGGCATAGTCGAGCGCCTCGCACAGGGTGGAGAAATCAGCCTTTCGCAAGGCAAGATCATGCGAACTGCCGGTCGCTTGCATCGGAGTGTCCTTCGTTCTTGGGGCCTCACCCTGCCGTGTTCCCGGCATTGGGCCTGACTGCTCGCCACCTGTGGTGAATGCCCTTCCGATAGATACAAGCGGTCATTTTATGTCAAGCGTGCTGCCGGATACCGCCGCTATCGCCGCCGAAACATAGGCGATATCCTGCGATTTCCGTCACGAATGGTTTCCGTTTCGTAACAGAGTCACGACATCCTCAGGGCGTACGGCCCCGTCGCATCAGCCTTTCGTACCCAGGATCTCGGGCCATCGGGTATCTGCCCGTGAGATGAAACCGGGAACATCCGTCTCCCACCGGGCCTGAATGTCATCGTTGAAGTTGAGGTAGAGCTTGCCATCCACGATGGACCAGTTACCCGGCTGTGTCGAATAGAGCTTGCCCTTCGCCGCCACCGCCCAGGCGCAGAAACCGCCATATTGCGGGGCGTAGCGCTCCGGATCGGCGGCAAATCGGTCACGGTTCCCGGCCGAGGCGAAATGCCAGACCGCGCCCCGCCATTCATGGGCATGGGCCGGATCGCCTGCCACCGGGCGGCCTTCTGTGAAATAGGCCACCGGATCGGTGCCGCGGATCGCCACGCCATCGACGGCAAAGACCGGTGCGGCGGCCAGTTCCTCGAACCCGCCACCCCAGAGCCGCAGGCCCGCATATGCCGCGCCGCCAAGCGCCGCAAGCCCGCATGCGGCCAGGATCAGCCTGCGCCGGTTGACTGTTGTTGCCATGTCATCCCTCCTTGTGAACCCTGCTGTCCGCGATATAGGGCGGGCCCGCCTGAAATGCGCATCACGATCTCGCCAGCGCCGCCCGCACGGCAGGCCCGCTCCGCGCACCCCGGAGACCCTATCGCATCGCCGCGAATCTGCGCTAGTCTGCCACCAGACCAGCTTGTCGAAAGGCCCGCCCATGCCCTGCCCCGCCCCGTTCCGCTCCTCCCTTCATCGCGTCGAGGAAGGCTGGATCGACTATAACGGCCACATGAACATGGGCTATTACACGGTGCTTCTGGACCGCTGCGCCGACGAGGCCTTTGCCGAGATGGGCTTCGGCCCCGATTACGCGGCGTGCCGCGGGCTGACCACCTACACCGCCGAGTTCCACATCCGCTACCTGCGCGAGGTCAAGCTGGGCGACCGGCTTTTCAGCACCTTCCACCTGCTCGACCATGACGCGAAGCGGTTCCACTCCTTCCAGGAACTCTATCACGAGGAGGGCTGGCTTGCCGCCACCGGCGAGGGGCTGACGCTGCATGTCGATCTCTCCGGCCCCCGCGTCGTGCCCATGCCCGAGGACATCGCCGCGCGGGTGGCCGCCATGGCGCGCGCCCATGCCGCGCTCCCGCGGCCCGAGGGGGTGGGCAGCCGCATCGGCATCCGGCGCAAGTGATCCTCAGCGCAGCCGCAGCACGGGTGCCGGGCCCACGGGCACCGGCCCGAGCCAGACGCGCCCGCCGCGCAGCCCGAGCGGGATGTCCAGCGTCTCGGGATTTCCGGCCATCCGCGCCATCATGCCAAGGCCGGACTCGACGCTGCCCGCGAGCCCCTCGGGCAGCACGCCCGCCAGAAAGCCCAGCGAGAAGAGCGCGGGCAGCAGCCCCCACAGCAGCGTGTGGATGCACACCGCCACGATCGCCGACACGCCGTGCCCGTA